>Ga0247736_10000015_pt1 | contig 251315 bp, 202 predicted proteins | sample UWRJL193509B2_FD_180935 | JGI IMG/M metagenome (GOLD analysis project Ga0247736, IMG submission 180935) | Plant litter microbial communities from Arlington Agricultural Research Station in Wisconsin, United States - UWRJ-L193-509B-2 | ecosystem: Environmental > Terrestrial > Plant litter >...
GGAAGATGACCACGTTGATAGGCTATAGATGTAAAGGCAGTAATGTCATAGTCGAGTAGTACTAATAATCCGTAAGCTTATGTACACCCTTTTCCCCCGATGCAAGTCGGGGGGAGAAACTTTCTAAATCAATACTTTTTTCTTTATCTCAGTATGTTAAGATATTTGCTCGACGCGAGCGGTTATGGGTTTTGAGTTATAAGTTATGAGTTGAAAGACTGCAAACTATAAACTGTGAACTGAAAACTAACAACCTTAAGGTGGTTATTGCGGCGGGGCTCACCTCTTCCCATCCCGAACAGAGTAGTTAAGCCCGCCTGCGCAGATGGTACTGCAGTTATGTGGGAGAGTATGTCGTCGCCTTTCTTTTAAAATCCTTCCCGGTTATCGGGAGGGATTTTTTGTTTTAGAACACTTTTCATTTGCCTGGATACAGGTAAATTTGCACGTCAGCTTTACAAACTTCTATATCAGTAATAATTCCATCATTACATCCACGTAATAATTAATTGAATCAAAGCCCGCTTTCTACATTGCAGGCTTTAATATATCCAGTACTTAAAAAGGAGTAAAAAATTTAAGATCAATTTTATATAGAATATTTCTTAATGACGCAGCTGTTAATAATGTAATTTTTGAATTGTAATTCTATATTATAAAAAATAATAATCGGCGGAAATTTGTAATACAGTATACATTGGCGGTAACTGCTGTAACTTGTTCTGTGTCTTTACCGTCATTTGAAATTTTTTAAATAAAACTGCTATGAACAAAACCAATAATCAAAACAAACGTTACCGTCCCTTAAGTATATCCGGGCTTGGTGGTGTTGGAGCCGGAAACGGATTTCACGAACATCCTGACATTAGTATTAACGAAGCATTAGAAGCTGCATGGAACAGCGGTGTACGCTACTATGATACTTCCCCATGGTATGGATTGGGACTAAGTGAACGCCGTTTTGGACATTTTCTTCGAAACCAAAAGCGTGAGGAATTTACGCTTTCAACTAAAGTTGGGCGTTTGCTTACAGCAGATAATGATTTCAAACTAGAAAACGGTTTGTGGAAAGGCAAACTTAATTTTTCTTATCGCTACGATTATTCGGCAGCTGGAACAAGACGAAGCATCGAGGATAGTCTGCAGCGTTTAGGACTTCCTTATTTGGATATTGTATATATACACGACCTGTCACCGGATAATGAGGATATGAAGGAAAACTGGATCGAGTACTTTGATGAAGCCTTGAAAGGCGCAATCCCGGAACTGACTAAAATGCGTGAAGAAGGTATTATAAAAGCCTGGGGATTTGGTGTGAATACTCTTGAACCAGCATTAAAAGCAATTGAACAGGCAGATCCAGATATTTTTCTTTCTGCAACACAATATTCGCTTATCAAGCACGAAGATGCATTGAATAGCCTGTTTCCGGTATGCGAAAAAAGAGATATATCTATAGTTGTTGGTGCACCATTAAATGCAGGTTTTCTTGCCGGTGTAGAACGATACGATTATTCAGGAACATTCCCTGACGGCGTAATTGAAAAGAGAAATAAATTGCTTGCGATCAGCAAAAAGCACGATGTCGATCTTCGTACCGCTGCGCTTCAGTTTTCGGCTGCGCCTAAAGTTGTTTCAGCTGTTATCCCTGGTGCCTGGAATCCGGAGCAGGTATCAGCAAATGCTGCTTCTTTTAAAGTATCGATTCCGAAAGCGTTTTGGGATGAACTTAAGCACGAAAAACTTATTGCAGAAAATGCCCCAGTGCCTGAGACTAAATAGAGGCAGAGGAATCAAAAAAGTTTGTCCCACGGATTATCGCTTCTGAAAGGAATGGCAGGAAGTCCGTCTTTATTGATGAAATTAGATTGGGCAGCTTCGTTCCAGCCAAAGCGAGCTGAAACAGGATTCGGAACTTCGGGCGAAGAAAGAATTACTTTATTGCCTTTTATTTCGGCTTTTGCAGCGGTAAATTTCCCATCAATTCCAGCGATACTAAACCAGCTAAGGGGTTTTCCGTCGCGGCTTGCGAGACCACTTCCTGTATTAGAAAAAGTAATTGCAACGGTATGACCTTCTGTTTTTATCTTTTTGTAAAGAGGTCCGGAACAAACTACATTTTTTTGTCTGTAGCTTTTATTTGCCGCAACAAGACTTAATCGGCGTCCCACTTCCCATTTATATCCCGGATGCAGATCTGCGATACTATCAACCAAATCTGTAATGACGATGGCGCTGGTATTTTTCAAATGCAAAGCAAGTCGTTGTGATTCCCAGAATTCAGGAAGATTTTCGGCGGTATGCGGACGATCATCTTTGGTCGTAGAATAGGCGTATGGAGCAATTTGAACAAAGTAAAAAGGCAGTTTTTTGTCGTTCCAGTCATTTCTCCAGCTTTCTATCAGTGTTTTAAATTTATAAGCATAACGGATATTTTCATTCAGAAAACAATTTGATTCGCCTTGATACCACAGAAATCCTTTAATAGAAAAAGGAATTAAAGGCGCTATCATCGTCTCATAAAATTTACCCGGACCACCACCATCAGCACTAAGTTTTTCCAGTATTTTTCCGTTTTTCAATTTAGGTGATACTTCCAATTTTGAAGCTTCAATCCAAGGTTCAATTCTACTGCCGGGCACTGCTGCAGAAATCATTCCGATCGGTACATGTAATTTCGAATACAGATCTTTGGCAAAATAATAACCAACAGCCGAAAAATCAACGAGTGGTCTTCCTATTGCAGAATCCCAGCCAAGGTGTTCAGCGCTTGGCTCCATATATTTTCGACGGTCCAGAAAAATGCGAATGTTAGGATTATTTGCTTTGTTTAAATCATCTTCAGGAGGTTTATTTCCCTTCACGGCTGTTTCAAATTTACTGTATTTTCGCATGGCATATTCCATGTTTGACTGGCCAGAGCAAAGCCATACTTCGCCAATCAATATGTTTTTAAGAACAATTGTCTTTGTTCCCTGAATGGTCATTTCGCGCGGTGTGAAAGATGCTTTCATTGGTTTAAGTAACACTGACCATTTACCGGATTTATCTGCAAATGTTGTTTTATTTTGTCCTGCGAAATTTATCGTTATTTTTTCACCTGGATTGGCAGTTCCCCAAACCGGCACCTTTTTTAGTTGTTGCAAAACCATGTTGTGTCCCAGAATTTTCGGAAGTGTAACTTCACCAAAAAGATTGAAAGTAAAAAGAAGAAAAATGCTGAATGATAAAAAAGTCAATTTATTGGAACACATATTTTTCTTTTTGTAAATTGTAGGTGTCGAAAAGTATCTGATGCCATTTTTTTTCTTCGAATGGGATGCTTTGTTGATGCCTGAAATTAATTTTAGAGTACTTATTTTACCAATTACTTTTAATGGATAATTTCAAATGTAAAAAAATGGGAGGCTCTATCTATCCTGTTGTATCCTGAAGTGTTTTTAAAAGTATCTATATCCTTTCGTTTTTGATTTCTTTTTAAAAAACTGCGATTTTTCCTGTTTGTGTTTCGCCTGAGTTTGTAATTATTTTATAGATATAAATTCCTGAGGCGGTATTTTTTAGGCTGATATTATTGGTTTTAGAAAGTAACGGAGAAGTAATTGTATTTTGCCCTGCAATATTGTACAAATAAAAAACAGCGCTTTCCTCTTTTTTGGCTTCAATATTTAATTCTCCATTTTTACTTAATAGCGTTGGGTAGATAAAAAATAAAGCATCACCTAAATAATTGGTATCAAGAATGAGAGAACTTATTACATTATTGTTTTCTAAAATTAGATTTATTTTATATTTATTGCTGCCTTTTACCGGCTCAGCATCTAAAAAAGAAAATGTCTTTGAATTGATTTCATTTATTGTGCTTAGAATATCTTCTGTATCCTTCGTTATTTTGACCAGTTCAATTTTTTTTATATTATACAAACTGAAAAGACTGGCACTAATTTTCACATTGTCTTCCTCATAAGTTTCAGCAAAAGCCAATTCGAAATAACAATTTGAGTTTTGGACATATTGTAATGTTGACTCACTTTTTATTCCTTCAGTATTGTCAAATACAGGAACGACAGTGTGAATTTTTCCATCAGTGAAAGTATAGGTTGTGTTTGTTGTTTGTTCCTTAAATTCTAAATGATCTCCTGTCAATTGGTAAATATTAAATGCAGCAACATCAGCAGGTTTATCCCAATTAATTTCTGTTGTGCCATCGCAAACTAAACTCGTGCTGATGTTTAAATCATAAGAAATCGTAAAGCTATCAGAAATGTAATCGGTATTATTGATGGTCATTTTTAATTTTGCTTTCGAGAATTTTTGTTCCGGCGGCGTATACGCAAATTGTTCATTATCCAGATTGATACTATTGGAGATGATTTCCCAAGTCTGCCCATTATCATAACTTATAGACAATTGTCCGGAAATACCAGAAAACGAAGAATTCCATTTGAAAGGAGAAATCGTTTTGCCATCATAAGGGAAATTATCATTGTTGACAGGATAATTCCATTCAAATTGATTTTCCAGTTCATATTCGTACGCAATGCTGTATTCCTGAGAAGCATTCGAAACAAAAGAACCTATAACATTGATTGTATAAGATCCCGATGCGGGGCTTTCGATAGTCACTTGCTCTATGTTATTAATTTTATCTTTTCCTCTCACAGCTTGTTGTTCCGGTAAATCAGGATTCAGAATCCAGGGTAAAAATATAGTATTGTCATTCGAAATAACCTCCAAATCCAAATCATTTACCAAACTTATGTTACTGTTAATCGGAGCAGGAAGATCGTTCCAGACTAAGGCGATTTTTAAGTTTTTTGCCTTTAGCGGAAGCGTAATATTGTGTGAATTGGTCTGACCAGAAATCAAATTACCAGAAATAATTCTATTTTCGCTGATCGTTTTTAAACATTTATCAGCATTGATAGTACCATAACCATAAGTGAAATCAGGACCTGTGTTTCCTAAATCTTTGGCACTATTTATTAAAATTGCTTTAGTTTGGGCATTCGTCAAAGCGCCATTATTTATCGTTTTATAATGCTGTTTCATAAGCGTAATAATTCCTGTAGCTAATGCTGTAGAATTTGAAGTTCCTTGTGTGCTAAAGGCTACTAATTCTGGTTTTATCCGGCCGTCATAAGCTGGACCTTTTGAAGAAAACGGCATAATTACCTCGTTTTGATCAATACAGCCCAATACGATACCATTTTTTGCTTGCTTGAAATTTCCTGTAATAGATTTATAGCCCTGAAGTCCGCTATTGCCCGAAGAAAAACAATGCGTCAAATCACTATTAGAGAATAATTGATCATCATAAGCATTCGCGAGCGAGCCATAAAAATTCTCGATCTCTGTTCCATAAGAATGATTTTGAGTCGTAGCGCCTTCTAAACTTGCGATTTCATCCGGATAGATATTCAAAAAGTCAGACGATTGTAGTTTCGCCTTTTGAGCAACTCCTTTTCCTAATGCAGAACTATTTCCTAATCCGGAAACGATAGTCGCCATATCCGTTGCATGACTTGATATAGTAGCAGATTGAGTTGGGGAAGAAATGTGCTTATTTAACAAATCAATATCATTTGCATCAAAAAGATCATCTTTGACGGATACAATTTCATTTTCACCTGTTAAAAGAGGAAAATTAAGATTGGCTTTATTGATAGCATTGATAGTGAAATTTTGGTCTATTATTTTAGATTCGCTTTTTGGCCGCAGCGATTCCAGCGAAACAGAAGTTACACTGTTTAAGGCTATTACTAGATCAATAATTTTTTTGGAATCACTTTTTAGGATTACAAGATGGTTATCCAGTATTTTGACATCAGCAATGTTTATTGATTTGAAGTCAGTAAGTAAGGTTTGAATTGTATCTGTCGCTATGATATACTGACGTTCTTCTTTATGATTGGAAAAATTGGAGGGTAACTTCCATAAATTATTAACAGGAATATTTTTTTTTAAAGACTTAGCAAATTTTAAACTTTCATTTTCAACAATGCAAAAAGTGTTGTCCAGTTTTTTTACAATCTTGTATTTGTTTTGATGTGCATTTTCTAAAGTGGTAAAATAATATTTCTCAAATTTCCCTTCGCTTTCTTTTATATATCGTTTCCATGTTTCAGTAGTTTGTGAGAAACTGATTGTCGTTATCATAAAAAGGAAAAAAGTGATTTGTTTCTTCATTTACTGTAGATGTTAGGGCAAACATTCTTATCGATGGTATAAAATTTCTGCAGGATCAATTTTGCGCTTAATGATTTATATTTTAAATATTTCCGGTGACAGGCCATTCAAAGTTATAAAAATATTTGTAATAATTTTATGATTTTTTATTTCAGTCAGCATCTTCATAATTTGTAAGAACAAATTCATTTTGACACCTCTTTTTTCATTTTAATTGTGATATAAAATTGCAAAATCAAATTTTAACACATAGAAAATCAAATCAAATATTGAAATACAATTATTAGGTCTAACAAGTTGATTTGTATTGAATTACTGATTTTACTGGGCTTGCCGTAAAAATCAGATAATTATTATTAAAAAATCAGTATACAGAAATATAACAAAAAGTGTTAAATTTGTTAAATTGTAATTTTATAAGTATTTTAAGATTAAAAATTATATAAATTTGATAACAAATATTACAATATTTTGTAAAGAACCCCTATTTATCAACTTATTTAACAACCCAAACAACTTATTATGAAAAAAATTAAGTCAATTTTAGCCTTGTCATTTATAGCGCTAACGCTGTTTTCTTGTAACAAAGAAGATGAGGCAGTTCAATCAAACCAAGAATCTCTAAAAGTAACACCAGAGGTAATCAATAAACTAAAATCTCTTTCATTAAATACTACTGATGTTCAGGTGATTAAAAACACTGAATTGGATGGTAGCATTAAGGATGCGTTCCTTGTTGAAGGAGATATTGTGATTACTCAGGATCAATTAGCAAAAATGGATCTTCACGGAGGTATTACTACTGAACAATACCGTACTACAAATTTAGTATCTGCTCCAAAAACGATCAAAGTTGTAGGATTAACAGGTACTGGTACAACAGCTTTGAGCACAGTTATGCGTAATGGATTGCAGGCAGCAATTAATAGATATAACAATTTAGGATTGTCTATTAACTTTACCCTGACTTTTAGTTCAAGTACTTCAGGTGCAAACATTGTTGTGAGAAGACAAACCGGATCTGCCGGTGGAGTAGCTGGTTTCCCTTCTGGAGGAAATCCGTATAATTCAGTTACATTGTATTCTGGATTAGATTCTTATTCTACAAATGTAAATGCACACGTTGCTGCACACGAAATAGGTCACTGTATTGGTTTACGTCACACAGATTGGTTTAGCCGTCAAAGTTGTGGACAAAATTCAAATGAAGGAACAGCTGGTGTTGGAGCAATCCTAATCCCGGGAACTCCGTCTGGATATGATTCAACATCTTATATGAGAGCATGTTTCAGTTCAAGCGAAACTGGAGCTTTCAATGCTAATGATGTTACAGCCCTGAATTATTTATACTAGAAGTTGAATTAGAGTTCTCTTTACAAAATATAAGAGGCTGCTTTCTATTGGGAAGCAGCCTTCTTTTGTTTGATTATGCCTGATTATTTAAAGACAGCAAGAGCAGTATTTATTTCTAAGGACATGAAAGCGAAATATAATTTAACGTAAAGTTAAATTAGCTTTTTAGGTATTTTTAGCTTGTTGGGTTTCATTTGTGATTTTAAATCTATAATGAAAAACTACCTTTTGCAAATGTCTGACGAAGATCTCCAGAAATTGATTTTTCAGGAAGATCATGATGCGTTTGCAGTTATCTTCGAACGCTATTGGAAAAAGCTTTATTTATATGCTTTTAAGATTTATAAAAAAGAAGAAATTTGCGAGGATATCGTTCAGGAAATTTTTATCAGCCTTTGGAAAAACTCCTCCAAAACAGTGATTCTTAATCTTGAAGCCTACCTTTTCAGGGCTGTAAAATATAAAATCGCCAACCAGATCAGAAGTCTTAAATTTGATCAGGAACAACTTGAAGTGCTGGAAACTATTCCGGCTCCAAATCATGGTATTGACAATATAGAATATGTGGAGTTCGAGAAAAGTATTATGAATCAAATCAGCCAGTTAACACCTAAGTGCCGTGAGGTTTTTTTACTCAGTCGTATAGAACACTTTTCTAATGCTGAAATTGCAGAAAAACTCAGCCTTTCCATCCACACCGTAGAGAAGCATATCAGCAATGCGATTAAGCAGCTCCGACTGAATGATTATCATTATAATTACCTTCTTTTTTATTGGGCAGCCTTCTTTTATGTTAACTAAAAAAGTGCAATTTTAAGAAAACGTTAAGACTGCTTTTTCGACTACTTGTTTGAATCAAAATTTGTGACTTACTTATAAAAGCACTTATTTTGAAAAAAGAAACCCTTTTGCTACTGGCAAAAAAATACACAGAAGGTACTTGCACACCTGAAGAGAAAATGGCAGTTGAAGCCTTTTTCGACAAGATGCAGGATAATTCAACAATTGACCTGAATTCATCACTTGATGAAAAAGGCGATGTTATTTTAGGAAAAATATTCCAGGAATTACAAACTGCCAAACCGGCAAAATTCAGATTTCAAAAAGCGTTACGCATCGCAGCAATTTTGGTTTTGGCACTTGCCGTTTCCTTTTCGGTTGCAAAATTTGTTTTGACTCCAAAAGAAATAACGCAGATTACCTCCAAGGGAGAGAAAAAAGAAATTTTCCTTACCGATGGAAGTATTGTGGTGTTAAACTCCAACAGCAGTATTACCTATCCGGAAGAATTTGGCAAAACCCGAAATATCAAACTTAACGGAGAAGCCTATTTTAAAGTATTTCACGATGAACAAAGACCTTTTGTTGTGCAAACCCACGATGTAAAAGTCAGAGTGTTAGGAACTTCCTTTGATATCAATTCATACAATCACAGACAGACCAAAGTAAGTGTAATTACCGGAAAGGTTGAAGTTACTTCGCCAACAGGTAAAAAAGTACATATTATTAAAAACCAACAGGCAGACCTGAGAAGCAATTCTGATTTTGAGATTTCAAAAGAAGACAGCAGCGAAGGAATTGCCTGGACGAGCAATACCATTATTCTTAAAAATACGACGCTGGCCGAAACCGCAAAAATCATCGAAAACTGGTACAATGTCGATATTACTTTTGAAGATGCGACACTTCATAAACTGACTATTTCAGGAAAATTTAAAGATGAAAAACTCGAGAATGTTCTTGAAAGTATTGCTTTTCTGAAACAATTAAAAGTGGAATATATAACCAAAAAACAAATCCTTATAAGAAGAAAGAAACCATAAGATACATTCACAAAACAAACCCGTTTCCGGTGCAACGGAAACGGGCAATTAAACAGACTACAAATTAAATTTATAGCCCAATAGTAATGAATACGAAACTACAATTTTTTTTCAATAAGTATATGAAGATGAAAAATCTTTACTTAATGATTGTATTATTTTTTTCCTTCCACGGATTTGCCACAGGACAACCCGGAAAGGATGTTCAAATCAGTATTAATCTGAAGGACGCGACTATCACTGATTTCTTTAAAGTTATCGAACAGAAGACCAATTTTACTTTTGTTTTTGATGAAAAAATTTCAGAAACTTCTCAGCGTATTTCAATTTATGCCGACAAAGAAAGCCTGGATGTCATACTTTCAAAAATGGCAGATAAGACAGGATTGACTTTTAGAAAACTGAACAACACCATAACCGTTACAAAGAATCTGCGTGTGCAAACCACAGTTCGCGGAAAAATTCTGGACGAAAGCAATATGCCAATGCCCGGCGTTACTGTTCAGGAAAAAGGAACCCAAACAAGTACGCTGACCGATATGGAAGGGAACTTCAGTTTTGCCGTTTCAAATTCTTCAGCAGTTTTGGTGGTTTCTTATCTGGGTTATGTTACACAGGAAATTGCGGTACAAAATTCTCCTATTACAGTTATTATGAAATTAAGTACCAGCGAACTTAATGAAGTTGTGGTAACGGCTTTGGGAATTAAAAGAGAAGAGAAACGTCTTGGTTTTGCCCAACAAACCATAAAATCAGAAAGTTTGTCTCAGGCAAGATCGAATAACTGGTCTTCTGCATTAAAAGGAAAAGTTGCCGGACTTAGCATTACTTCTGCAGGCTCAGGACCAATAAACTCACAGCAGATTACGCTTCGTGGAAACAGATCGTTAAGCCCAAAAGGAAATTATGCACTTATTGTAGTTGATGGTGTTCCCGTAAATGCTGAGATGACAACTTCTGGTTCTACAAGTGCCTATATGGGAGAAGATTCGCCTATTGATTACGGTAACGGAATTTCTGATCTTAACCTTGATGATATTGAGAGTGTTACCGTTTTAAAAGGTGCCGGAGCAACTGCGCTTTACGGAAGCCGTGCCGCAAATGGAGCATTGATTCTGACGACAAAATCAGGTAAAAAAAATAAAGGTCTGGGAATTACTTACAGCACCAGTACTGCTTTTGATAAAATCCAGAGATGGCCAGATTATCAATATAAATACGGACAAGGAACGGGAAATTCTCCTGACGCTCAGGGAAATCAATATTATTCTTATGGAAATTCTGCCGATGGAACCAGTACAAGCGGAACCAGCAGCGCCTGGGGACCGGCTTTTGAAGGACAAAACTTTTTTCAATATGATCCAGCACTTCAGGGACAATCAGCAAGCAGAGTTCCGTGGACTTCTTACCGTGATAACCGCAAGGATTTCTGGAGAACCGGAATTACGATAAACAATAATATTTCTATTCAGGGCGGAGATGATAAAGGATCAATGCGCCTTTCTCTTGGAAACCAAAAAAACGAATGGATCATGCCCAACACGGGTTTTGACAGGGTGACGGCAGCCATAAATGCAAACTATCAGGTATCTGATAAAATCAAATTAGGCACAGCGGTAAATTACAATACCAGAAATAGTGATAACCTTCCGTCAAGCGGATATAACAATGGTTCTATTGCGTATTTTATGATTTTTCAACAGCCAAATATTGACCTTGACTGGTATCGTCCAATTTGGGAAAAAGGAAAAGAACAAATTCAGCAATTGCATCCTTTCAGTTCTTTTATCGACAATCCGTATTTGATTGCGTATGAAGCAACCAATACGCTGGACAGTGAGCAGATTGTGGGTAATATTTTTGCCAATATCAAATTGTCATCCAATCTGGATTTAATGGTTCGCTCGGCGCTTAATACGTACAACCAGACAAGAGAACAAAAAAGACCTTACAGTATAAACCGTTATGCAAAAGGTTTTTATGAAAGACAGGATGTTTACAAACAGGAAATTAATTCAGATTTTTTGCTTTCTTATAAAAAGGATTTTGGCAGCAGGTTTTCGCTTGCAGCTTCAGCCGGAGGAAATGCCATGAGTTACAAATACCGAAGAACGGAAGCTGAAGTGACCGGACTTGTAGTTCCTGGAGTGTATAAACTTTCAAACGGATCAAGCGCGCCAATATTAACGCTTGGCGATGCTTATAAAAAGATGAATAGTCTTTATGGTTTGGTTTCGATGTCTTATGGCGAAATACTTTTTGTAGACGTTACAGGAAGAAACGACTGGACAAGTACGCTTCCGGTTAAGAACAATTCATTCTTTTACCCGTCAGTAAATACCAGTTTAATTGTTTCAGAAATGGCTTCTTTGCCAAAAACAATTGATTACTTAAAATACAGGCTTTCATTTGCGCAGGTTGGAAATGATACCGAACCTTATAAAACCCAAAAATATTACGGGCAGAGTGCCTTTCCAAGTTCAGCCCAAACGCTGACAACGCTGTATAACGATCATTTTAAACCTGAAATTACAACCAGTTTTGAGACCGGTTTTGAAATCAGAATGTTTCAAAATCGCTTAACGGCAGATGCGACTTTTTATGAAAGCAGCACAAAAAATCAAATTATTGATATTCCAATGGATTTCTCTACAGGTTACAGCGGTGCGGTATTAAATGGAGGAAAAGTAAGGAATCGTGGTGTTGAGCTTGCTCTTGGCGGAAAATTTATAGATCATAAAAATTTCAAGTGGAATGCCAACCTGAACTGGTCACGCAACTGGAATAAAGTAATGGAACTTCCGGAAGGCATCGACGGCCAGCAGATTATTGGTACGGGCGGAACAGCTTCTATAATTGCAAAAGTGGGCGGAACAACAAGTGCGATTTATGGTTTTGGATTTGTGAGATCTCCTGATGGTAAAATTGTATATGACAGCGCGGGTCTTCCGGCTTATCCTGATGAAATACAGCATATTGGTGATGCAAGTCCGGACTGGAAAGCGGGTCTGAGCAATAGTTTTACAATTGGCAATTTTACAATGAATGTTACAATCGACGGTCAGTATGGCGGTATGATTTACTCGATGACGCACCACAAACTTGCCGAGCAGGGTAAATTAAATTCTAACGAAATGGGTCGCGCAGACGGTTTCATCATTGGAGACGGTGTTGTCCTGAATGCTGACGGAACTTATTCGCCAAATACCAAAAAAGTGGCAACTGCAGATTGGTACGTGCGCTATTACCGAAGAGCCAATATAGAATCAAACTCATTTGATGCTTCTTATGCAAAACTAAGAGAGGTAAGTCTTCAGTATAATATGCCAAAAAGATGGCTTAAAAATACCGGACTTCAGTCAGTTCAATTTTCTGTTTTCGGAAGAGATCTTGCGGTTATTTCAGATTTCCCAATTTATGATCCTGAAACTGCTGTGTTAAATGGTGATACCATTCTTCCGGGTGTAGAAACGGGACAAATGCCATCTCCGGCTACTTATGGTTTTAATTTAAGTTTGACTTTATAATAAAACAATGAAAAAAATAAAAAATACAATAATAATCCTATTGCTAACGGGAATAACTATTTCCTGTACACAAGGTTTCGAGGAACTTAACGAAAACCCAAATCTTATCACAGAAGTAAGTCCCGGGACATTGCTAAACCCGATAATCTACGGAATTGCTTCTCAAAATACCTTACAAAGTGTTGATGTGACCTTTAACCTGATGCAGGTATCACTGCCGTTTCCGAGCATTACAGGCGGACTTCATCGCTATGATGTGAGCAATAATATTGGAAACACAGCATGGAATAATTCGTATAAGTGGCTCAATAACATCAAAGAGATGCGTATGGCTTCTGCAAAAGCCGGAGATGTTAATTATGAAGCTGTAGCACTTACGCTTAATGCGCTGGTTTATGCTAATCTTACCGATCTTTTCGGGCCTGTTCCGATGACCGAAGCAGTTCGCGGTGAAGACGGAATTCTATATCCAAAATATGACAAACAGGAATTCATTTATGAAACAATTTTGGCAGATCTGGAAAGAGCCAACTCGCTTTATGATACCAGCAAAGCCATGATTTATGCCGAAGATATTCTGTTTCAAAATAAGGTAGCGAGCTGGAAGAAATTTACCAATTCATTACAAATGCGATTGTTATTGAGAATTTCAAACCGAAGCGAAACCAAAGCATTTGAAAAGCTCACCTACATGATCGAGCATCCTGAAATTTATCCAGTTTTTACCACGACAGCCGAAGGTGCGATTTTAAAAGTAACCGGAGTTTCACCCAACATGTCTCCGTGGGGAAGACCTCAGGATTTTAACCTGAACATAAAAATGGCTTCCTTTTTTATTGATAACCTGAATGCTCTTGAAGATCCAAGAAGAGCCGTAATTGCAACGGGAGCGACAGCACTTGTAACCAATGCACCAATTGGATTTAAAGGAATAACGAGCGGTTATGCGGGCGCTGATTCCCAGTTTAAATACAATGCTTCTACATTATTAAATACTCAGGCTCAAAACCCAATGCAGATTTTTATTATGACGTATGCTGAGGTGGAATTCATCAAAGCAGAAATGGCGCAGCGCGGTTATGTTGCCGATGCCGCCGGACATTATATAAAAGGAGTAAAATCGGCAATTGAGCAGGTAAAAGCTGTAGTTCCGGCTACTTATTTTGATAATATTCTGGCGCAGTACGACGGGACTTTGGAGAGAATCATGCTTCAAAAATATTATGCGTTGTATTTTACGGATTACCAACAGTGGTTTGAATACCGCAGAACCGGACTTCCAGTTTTGCCAACGACAACAGCAATGCTTAACAACGGTATTATGCCTTCGAGATTTACGTATCCGGATAATCAGCAGATTAAAAACACAGCCAATTATCAGGAAGCAATTCAGATGATTGGCGGAGATAATATCAATTCTAAAGTTTGGTGGGACAAATAAAAAATTAAAATGAAAAAGACAATCATAGTAATTGCATCATTGTTTTGCGCTGTTTTGACAGCGCAAACCACTGCAAAAGGAAACGTATTTGAAGATTTAAATCAAAACGGAAAAAAAGACAAAAAAGAAAAAGGCATTGCCGGTATTTCTGTCACCAATGGACGCGAAGTAGTACTTACCGATAAAAAAGGAAACTACGAACTTCCGCTGAAAAGCGACGCTATTATTGCCGTTATCAAACCATCAGGATATAAAATACAGGTTAACAAAGACAATCTTCCGCAGTTTTTTTATAATTACAAACCCGATGGTTCACCAAAAGGAAAATTTGAAGGCGTTTCTCCAACCGGAAAACTGCCTGAATCTGTTGATTTTGGATTGATTCCGCAAAATGAAACGGCTGATTTTACCGCACTAATTTTTGGAGATCCGCAGCCTTATAATTTGGAAGAAGTTGATTTTTTTACCAGAGGAATTGTTTCAGAAGTTGAAGGAATTAAAAATATTCCTTTCGGATTAAGTATGGGAGATTTGGTAGGAAACGATCTTAGTTTGTTCAATCCGTATATTCAGGCGGTCAAAAAAATAGGGATTCCGTGGTATAATCTTCTTGGAAATCACGACCTTAATTTTGATGCAAAAGCAGATAATCTGGCAGATGAAACCTATGAAGCTCACTTTGGCCCAGCCAATTATGCCTTCAATTACGGCAAAGTGCATTTTATAATTCTGGATGATGTTTTATATCCGGATCCAAGGGATAACGAAGGATATTGGGGAGGATTTACAGAGGAGCAAATGCAATTCATAGAAAATGATCTGAAAGTAGTTCCAAAAGACAATCTGATTGTAATGGCTTTTCATATTCCAATTAGTGAACCGGATCCAAAAGATGATTCTTTCAGAGACAGCGACCGTCAAAAATTATTTGAACTGCTAAAAGATTTTCCAAATACGCTATCACTTTCTGCGCATACCCACATGCAGCGTCAGGATTTCCTAGATCAAAAGGATGGATGGCTTCAGCAAAAACCGCATCATCATTATAACATCGGCACCACTTCCGGCGACTGGTATTCTGGAAAACTGGATGAAAAAGGAATTCCAATTTCAGTAATGCGCGACGGAACGCCAAAAGGTTATGCTTTTATCCATTTTACAGGAAATCAATATACTGTAGATTATAAAACAGCCGGAAAACCACTGGATTATCAAATGAAAGTTTTTACTCCAAAAGTGGTAGCAAAAGGAAAACGCACCAAATCTGGCGTATTTGCAAATTTTTTCATGGGAAGCAAAAAAGATAAAGTAGTCTACAGAGTCGATCAGGGAGAATGGAAAGAAATGGATTATGTACAGGCAGAAGATCCTTCGTATGTGGAATTGGTTTACGAATGGGAACTTTCAGAAGTGTTGATGCCCGGAAAACGTTCTTCAGATCCAGAGAAAAGTACGCATGTCTGGAGAGGAAATATTCCATCTGATCTTTCTTTGGGTGAACATTTTATAGAAATTAAGGCAACCGATATGTTTGGCAAAACCCATACGGCAAAAAGCAGCTACAGAATTGATAAAGTAAAATAATTCAATAAAAATGACAAGAATACTAAAGGCGCTGTTTCTCTTTGCAATAGTGGGATTGACTTTTTGCTGCGCGACAAAAATTCAGAAACCGAAAAAAGTGACTGTTGAGGTGCAGGGACATCGCGGTGATCGCGGCAATTTTCCTGAAAATACCATTCCGGCATTTTTGAGCGCTGTTAAAAAGGGTGCTGATGTTATAGAACTTGATGTTGTGATTTCAAAAGACCAGAAAGTGGTCGTTTCACACGAGAATTTTATGTCGGCACAATATATGTCGGATTTTGAAGGGAAACCAATTTCAAAAGAACATACTTATAATCTGTATGAAATGAGTTACGACAGCATTAAAAAATTTGACAGCGGTTCCAGAGGAAATGCAAGTTTTCCGTCACAGCAAAAAATAAAAACTTATAAGCCTTTATTGGCTGAAATGATCGACAGTGTTGAAAATTATATTGGCAGAAATAAATTAAGGCCAGTGAGATACAATATCGAAATCAAATCAGAAAGAGAAGATTACGGTAAAAGACAGCCACAGCCCGAGCAGTTTTGCGACATGGTGATGAAGGTTATTAAAAGTAAAAATATTGAGGATAAAATAAACATTCAGTCTTTTGATCCTACGATCTTAAACGTAATGCATAAGAATTATCCCAAAACCAAAATTGCTTTTTTAACGGGAGAAGGAACTTTACGAAAGAACCTGTCGAAGCTTGATTTTAGGCCAGAAATTTACAGTCCCAATTTTAAATTACTCAATAAAGAAGCGGTGGATTCACTTCGAATTCTGAAAATGAAAATCATACCGTGGACCGTTAATGAAGAAAAGGATATTGATCGAATGTTGGAACTACAAGTTGATGGAATTATTACGGATTATCCTGAAAGGGTTTTAAAAAAGTTATAAAGAGATTTATTAAGTTTTTTAGTTTTGTGTTTTTTAAAAAAAGCCTTCGCAATTGTGAAGGCTTTTGATTTTATTTTTTAAATATCAATATTGAAGTATAGTAAATTAACGAAATACAGTAACATTTATTTTTATATTTTTGTTTTAATTAGTTGATTTTAAAGGCTTTTATGTTGAGGTATAATCATTGTTAATGATTGAATGATTGGTGTGTTTTGACGAATGATATTGTCAGCATTTTTTTTAAAAATATAAATTACACATTCAATCAGCCACAGTTAGTTTTTGTTTTCCTTAAAAAAAACTTTATGAAAAAAGCAGCGATTTTACCCGTCTCCATTTTATTATTATTCGCATCTTGTGCCACATTAAAAGAACAATCAGGCGAAGAAGCTAGTGTTTCATCCAATAAAAAAAATATTTATTCGGTTTATTTAACGGGTAATTATGGCGCAAAACCGGCGGATAATAAATACCAGCAGCAATTCAGTCAAATACTAAAAGAAGCACCGGAAAACTCTGCTGTTTTATTTTTAGGAGATAACATTTCAGCTGATAAAGGAGACAGTCTTTCGGATCAGAATGTTTTAAAAGAACAAACTGAAATCATCAAGGATTATAAGGGAAAGACCTATTTTATTCCGGGAGAAAATGAATGGAAATACAAAGACAACCGCAAAGGCAAGGTCTCGCAGGACTTTCTGGTTAAAGCCACAGAAAATGCAAACATTTATTTCCCTAAAAACGGAAGCCCGTTAGGAAAAGTTTCTATTAATGAAAATCTGGACATTATTTTTATAGATTCCCAGTGGTATATTTCAAATTGGGATGATGTTAAATACATCAATGAAAATTCGCCGGATATCAAAACCCGCAGACGTTTTCTGGAAGAATTGGAAAGCCTGATCAAAGATGCAGCGTTTAAAAATGTCATTATCGCCATGCATCATCCTATTTTTAGTAATGGAAAACACGGTGGGAAATACAGTTTTAAAGATTATCTGCATCCTTTGCCAGTTGTTGGTTTTGGAGATAAAGCCGTTAGAAAACTCGGAGGAAGCAATCCGCAGGATATTGCCTATTATCGTTATCGGGAACTCACCAGTTTTATCGCCGCGCTGATGAAATTATCAGATAATATTACGCTTGTTTCCGGACACGAAGCAAGTCTGCAATATCTGGAAGGCAATGGCGTACACCAAATTATAAGCGGTTCATTTTCAGATTCCGAAGCAACAAAACTATCTAAAGAAGTAATAACGGCGCCAGGCGGAAAATTGAGTTATAAAGGTATTTTCACTTCAAGTGAAAACGGATATGCCAAACTCAATTATTATGACGACGGTTCATCTGATGTTGAATTTTATTCTTTCAAAAACAATGCATTATTATACCGACATGCTGTAAATAAAGCGCTTCCTGTTATTAAAGAAAATAATTCAGAAGTAAAATTACCGGTTTTGGCGACAACTTCTAAAGCACAAATTTTAACCAAAGAAGAAACCTCAAAATCAGGTTTTTATAAAATTCTTTGGGGAAAACATTACCGCGATTATTATAGTACAGAAGTAACGGCCAAAACAGCATTATTAGATACGTTATACGGAGGCCTGACTATTTTGAAAGAAGGCGGCGGACACCAATCGCAATCATTGCGGCTTGAAGACAAAAACGGAAGGCAATTCGTGATACGTTCCCTTCGAAAGGATGCCCTTAAATTTTTACGCTTTAAATTAAAAGGAATTGCTTTCGACCCTAATTCTTTTGATGATACAGCGGCCGAAGAAATGGTTTCTGATTTTTTTACAACAGCGCATCCTTACGCTCAGCTTGCCGTGAATGATCTGGCTGAAGCAGCTTTTGTTAATCATTCGAATACCCGATTGTATTATTTTCCAAAACAGCCGGGTTTTGGAAGTTTAAATGAAAAATATGGCGAAGCGCTTTATTTTATTGAAGAAAGACCTTCAAAAGGGCAAAAGAATTTTAAAGGTTATCAGCATACTTCAATCGAAAATGCAGGTGCAATAACTGATTTTGCAGGAACTACAGAAGTGTTGGAAAAACTCCGCAACAGCGAAAAATACAGCATCGATAAACGACAATACATTCGGTCAAGAATTTTTGATATGTTAATTGGCGATTGGGACAGGCATGAAGATCAATGGCGTTGGGCACTTAGAGAAACCGGAAATAAATCAGGCATTTACTCGCCAATACCAAGAGACCGAGACGCCGCATTTTCTAAATTTGATGGTGTAAGTTTATCAGTGATTAAGCAAATTGTTCCTGAAACCCGCTTTTGGCAAAGTTATGATGACGATCTTGATAATGTCAAAACCTTTAATTCTGAAGCCTATAATCTTGATAAAATATTTGTTTCAGAATACGATGCATTGATTTGGAAGGAAGAAGCGATCTCTATTCAAAAAGAACTTAATGATGCCGTTATAGACGATGCTTTTTTGAATCTGCCAAAAGAAATGCAGGATGAAAGTATCGAAAGCATCAAATCAAAATTAAAAAACCGACTTAAAACCTTAGATAAAATTGCGGCAGAATATGCTTCTTTTATCAATAAAAAAGTAGTTCTGCATGGAACTGATAAAAAAGATATTTTTAAAATTACCAGACAATCGCAAGGAAATACACTGATCGAAATTACGACAGAAAACAATTCAAAACCTTATTATTCAACGCTTATAAATTCAGATAAAACCTCAGAAATCTGGCTTTACGGACTTAATGGTGATGATGAATTTACAGTGTATGGAGAAGGAGATCAGGAAGTTTTGCTGCGCATGATTGGCGGTTATGGCACAGATCGTTACACCATCAACAATAATAAAAAAGCGCGTATCTATGATTATAATTATGAGCAGAATATTATAGAGGCAAAACAGCCTTCTAAAAAACAATTTTCGTCTCTTTATGAAACCAATAATCTGCACTTTCGCTATTTTGTTCCAAGCAATAATATTTTATTGCCGGCAGTTGGTTTTGCGACAGATGATGGTCTTTTTGTGGGGGTAAAAGACAAATATACGTACAACGCTTTCAACGGAAATCCGCATAAGCAAGTGCATCAGGTTTTTGCCAATTATTATTTTACCTATCAATCGGCGGAAGCGGGATATAGCGGTACTTTTTTTAATGTTTTTCCAAACGTCAATTTCTTTGCAGAAGCTTATTTTTCAGGCGCTAAATTTTCGAATAATTTCTTTGGATATGGAAATGAAACGGTTAACAATGATCAGGAATTGGGCAAAGATTACAACCGCGCCAGAACCAGACAAACAACTGTAAATGCCGGATTGGAATATCATAAACTTAAAGTGAAAGCCTTATTTGAAAGTTACGAAATCGAAGAAATGAATGATCGTTTTTTTACTCCTGCAAATGTAGATCCGGCTGTTTTTCATCACCAAAATTATGCTGGCGCGGAGGCTTCTTTAATCTATAAAAACAGAGATGCAGAAGATTTCCCAACGCAGGGTTTATACGCCGAGACAAAAGCAGGATGGAAAATAAATACAGATAACAGCGATAATAATTTTGGATATTTTTCTGCAAAGTTAGGACTGGAAGATAAAATTATCAAGTCCGGAAATCTGGTATTTCAAACGGTCATTGAAGGAAGAATGATTTTTGGAGACAATTATTATTTCTATCATTCGTCTTTTTTGGGCGGAAACAATGGTTTGCGAGGTTATAGAAATGAACGTTTTAGCGGAAAAAACAGTTTGTATGACAGCTCTAATTTAAAATTAAAAGTAGCCACATTCAGAACAGGTTTGATTCCTGTAGATTTTGGTTTGTACGGAGGTTTTGACTGCGGTCGTGTCTGGGTCGAAAATGATCCGTCCAAAAAATGGCATACATCACAAGGTGGCGGTATCTGGCTCGGCGGATTGAGTTCGATGAGTCTTCAGGCAGCTTATTTTAATTCAGATGAAGGCAATATTGTTTTCGTTGGATTTAATTTTAAGTATTAGCTTAAGTCAACCTTTGTCAAAGTTCTAAACTTTGACAAAGGTTCTTAGAAACAATAAGCATTAAACTTAACTGCAACCTAATATTCCGAAAAAAAAATGTAACAATTTTGTAACAAATTCACTGAATTTTGTCACGACTTTACTAAATTTGTTAACACATCATTTCTGGTATAAAACAAAGGATTTAGGTGTAAAAAAATATGAAACCAGAGTTAACAACTTTAAGGAAATTCAGGGAGATTCTGGCGTATATGAATCTGCCGGTTTTCTCCTATATCGATAACGACGATGTTGCAATTATAAAGATACACGAGATGGGGTTAAAGATGCCTTATCTTACTCCAACCTTCAGGCCTGATTATTATACTTTAACCATTATAAAAGAAGGAAAAGGTAAATTTGTTGTAGGAGATGATGTTTTTGAACTTGGTCCCAACTGTATTTTTATCAAGCATCCCGATGTTTATTTTTCAAGTGGATGGACTGAATCGCCTGTTGGTTATAGTATTGCTTTTTCCAGAAAATTTCTTTTAAAATACTTTCCGGACGGAGTGGATGAAATTCCCGTTAAAAGTAACCATAATGCATTACGGTATAACCTTAGCGAAAGTGATTTTGAACAATATGAGCAAATTTGCCTGGAGATGTTTGACGAAGCCATTTCAAACTCCAGTTACAAGTATGAAATGATCGGAAACCTCCTTAATAATATTTTATTATTGATTGAGGATCAAAAGAATAAAATTAAACTGGAGGAAGAGGACGAAAAAAATAACCCAATCGTAATGGCTTTCTTCAAAAACGTTGATGAGAATTTCAACCAGTTAATTTCCGGTGAAAGTGCAATAGTCTTCCGTACAAAGGAACATGCAAAAATGTTAAATCTCACCGAGACGTATCTTTCCAAAGTCATAAGTAAAAGTTCAGGAAAAACAATAAATCAGTGGATTAACGCGAGACTTATTTGCGAAATTACTTATCTGCTCAAAAACACAGATATACCCATTAACGAAATTGCTGAAATGTTTGCCTTTAATGACCCTAAATATTTTTATACCTTTTTTAAAAAGAACAGTAATGCCACGCCAAGTTCCGTGAGAAATGAATTTAATGCATCTGATCGTGATCGTCTTCATGTGTATCGCGGGGATGTTGTGAATATCAGGAGAAGCTGGTAATCATCAATAAAGCTTTGTTTATTCTCTGATGATAAAAAAAATTATTCTTCCTGATTTTTGCGGTAATTTCCCGGTGGCAGACCAGTATGTTTTTTAAAAAAAATATTGAAGTACGATATATAAGAGAATCCCAATGTATAGGCAATCTCTTTTATAGAAAGCCGCGAATCTTTCATGAGTATTTTTGCGATGCTAAGTGTTTTTTCGGCTATTAACTGGCTGCCTGTTTTTCCTGTTTTTTCCTTCAGGACATTAGAGAGATAGTTTTTATGAAGCTGCTGCATTTCTGCATAATCTTTTATACTCAGTACGGTGTTCACCCTGCCTTTTACGAGTTGATCATAATGATACTCCAAATTTTGCATAAAGTCATTTACAATATCCGGATTTCGATTTTGCGGAGTCTGAATCTTGTAACCCTCCCAATATTCCTGTTTGATTTTTAGTAAAAACCGGGTAAGTAAATTGGCGCACATCTTTTTTTTCAAAACAGAATCTTTTCCCAGTTCCTGAAAAATCTGAAAAATAATTTTTCGCAATTCCCGTTGAAATTCCATGGAAGTATTTAAAGGAATATGTCTCTCAAATAACAAAAACGGGAAGGTTTCATAAATGGAAATTCCCGCATGTTTATTGATAAAACTTTCTGTAAACCATAAACCGTAAGACTCGTTTATGGATTCCCAAGTTAATTTCTGAAGCTGACCGGGCTTATTAATAAACAACATAGCCGGTTTGAGCGGGTGCGGTTCCTGATCGACTATAATTACACCGCGGGCATCAATAACAAAACCTATGGAAAAAAATTCAGTATAAAATAATGGAGTAGACCAGGGAAGCGTATTTTCAGGATGAAGTATTTTTGAGTTGACAAAACAAAAATCGGCATCGCCTACAATTCCATGTGATATATCATTATTGATGAGATTCACAGCCTCAAGAAAATCAATGAATTTTATATTTTGATTGTCTTCCATTTTTAAATTTATATACAATAATTACCTTTTGACTGATGCGCTATATCGATAATCAAATTTGCGTAAAAATATAATAGTAAAAAAGTATAATTTCTGACAATAAAATATAAAATTCAAATATTTTTTGGTTGCTTAAAAGGGGGAATAATTATTTTTAATACTTAGAAAAACAATATGCTTAATTTTATTTCCAGGGATTAAAATCCCTGGCTACAATATAAATCGTTCCTCCGGAACTTTTCGTAAAAGATTAGTTAATAAGATTCCCCAAAAAGCTTAAAGTTTATTGTGTTTTATTTTTTTTACGATAATTGGCGGGTGATTGTCCTGTATGTTTTTTAAAGAAAATGCTAAAGTAGGAAACATAAGAAAACCCCAACATATAAGCGATTTCTTTTAATGATAACCGCGGATCTTCGATGAAAATCTTGGCTGCATTCAACGTTTTTTCAGCAATCAGTTGTCCGCCTGTTTTTCCTGTTTTTTCTTTTAAAACACTGGAGAGATAGTTTTCATGAAGCTGCTGCATTTCGGCATAATCTTTTATGTATAATATCCTGTGCACTTTGCCTTTTAGCAATTGATCATAATGATATTCCAGATTTTGTGTAAAATCCTTCAGGATGTCCGGATTTTTTTCCTGCGAAGTATGAATCATATAACCATCCCAATATTCCTGTTTGATTTTCAGTAAAAACCGTGTCATAAGATTGGCACAAATTTTATTTTTCATAGGAGAATCTCTTCGTAATTCCTGAACAATCAGCATCACAATATGTTTTAGTTCCTGCTGAAATTCATCGGAGGTTTTTAAAGGAATTTGCCTTTCAAAAAGCAAAAACGGAAATGTTTTATAAATCGATATTCCGGCATTTCGCAACAGAAAATCTTCGGTAAAAAGTAATCCGTACGATTCATTGACAACATCCCAGGTTAATTGCTGAAGTTCTCCGGGCTTATTTACAAACAGCATATTGGGTTTAACGTTAAAGGGAAGTTTGTCTACGATAATTTTTCCATAAGCATCAAGCACAAAACCTACAGAAAAAAAAGTAGTGTAAAATAAAGGCGTAACAAAAGGAAGCTGATCTTCCGGATGCAGTATTTTTGAGTTAACAAAAGAAAATTCGGCATCTCCCAAATGCCCGTAAGACAAATCGGCGTCATCCAGTTCTACATAAGACAAATCCTGTCCCATGATTTTTACAGTGTCAAAAAAATCAGTGAATTTAGTTTTTTTATCATTTTCCATTTCTAAAAATGTTTAGGCGCTATTTCTCTGTTATAATGAGCTGGCCATTATAAGAATATAAGCAAGGGGTTTATAAATTATTTATATTAAAGGGGTAATAGTATAAGTTTCAATAACCGGTTAACTTCTATCCGTTATTTTGTTTGATTAACGGGTGATGGTTGTAAACAGTGGTCTGATCAAGATAAGAGTTAAAATCTTTACGCAGTGCTCCCGGAGCATGTAAACTATGCGTTTTGAAATAGCTGTAAAAATAGTTGAGATCACTAAAGGCAAACAATGCCGCAATCTCCTTCATAGATTTGTCGGAATATTTTAGCAGGTATTTAATCTCGTCAATAAGTTTATCGTTAATGCACTCATTAATAGTTTTTCCCGTGCAGTTGCTTATTACTTTTGAAAGATAATTTTCGTTGAGGTTTAGGAGTTTTGCATGTTCTTTAGTACGCATTAGCGAAGTGCTTTGACCGGAAATAAGATCACTGAAGTTTTTATCCATATTTTCGCGGAAAGCATTGACAATATTGGAATTTTTTTCAGTGTAGGATTTTAATTTTATTTGGCTATTTTGTTCTAACTGAAGTAAAAGCAAAAGATTTAAAATAAGATTTGCAAGAAGTTCGTCCTTATATGAAAAATCTGAAATACATATATCGTACATTTCAAGACAAGTTTGCTCAAAATAATCCATATTTTCCTGTGTGAGACAGCAGCTATAGCCATTTTTTCCGTTTAGCTCAAAAATACTGTCAATTCCCTCTGGCATGTGACGTAAAAGAAAACGTTTATTAAAGCTTATACTATAAACTTTCTCCATTTTGGTCCAGCTGCTGGAGAAAAAGGAGTTAGGGCGGCAAATTATGACATGATTTGGATGAAGATCGAAGCTCTCATTACCCAAAACGTAATTACCGGTTCCATGGGTTACTATAGTGAAACTATAAAATTCAGGACGAAACGTAGGGGATTGAAAAGGTAATTTTAAGCCCATTTTATGAACTTTAACAAAAGCAAAATCTTCGTTTTCAAGATACCCCATATACGGAAGATTCATAAAAGAAATGCAGTCTGTAAATTTACTTAAAGTAGTGAATACTGGTTTCATCTTAAAGCGCTTGTATACAATGATGTAGGATTAAAAAAAGGTTTTGTTTGAATTTTCAAAGTTGCATAAAAATGAGATCGCGTAAAAGGATAAATCCTGACATAAAATTATAAAATTTAAAGATTTTAACTTTAATAGGAGCTTTTTCTGTAATTAACAATCATTTATTGTAAATGCATTTTTATAATGCAGAAAATTAAAAAGTTACCGTATTTTGAATGCCTTTGAGCGTATTTAATCCACATTAAAAAACGATTTTATAGAAGAGTTTATAAACATCAAAATCTTGGTTTATTATACTTTTTAGTCGATTTGTTACAGAAACTCATGATGTATTAAGGTGTAGTTTTGCTTGTATAAGAAGTTTTATTCTAATAATAAAGAAGTCTGTTTTCTATAACCACTAAAAAATCAAACATGAAATTAAAAATCACCAGCCTGGTCTTGTTAGTTATTTATTTAACCAACACGCCATCTTACGCAAATAAAGTAGGAGAAAAAAGAATAGAAACGAACAATAGAGAGTTGACAGCAACCGGAGAAGTTCAGTATAAAACAATAGAAGTAGATAGTTTGAAAATTTTTTACCGCGAAGCCGGCGAAGTATCTAAACCAACAATTGTTTTACTGCACGGATTTCCTTCTTCATCGCATATGTACAGAGACCTAATCAACGATCTTGCTGATAAGTATCATGTTATTGCACCAGATTATCCGGGTTTTGGACAAAGCAGTGCGCCAAATCCCAAACAATATGATTATACGTTTGATAATCTATCTGTTACAATGGAGCATTTTATCAATAAGCTGAACATCAAAAAAACGATTCTATATCTTCAGGATTATGGCGGACCTGTGGGCATGAGAATCGCATCCAGAAGACCGGAATTAATTCAGGCGCTTATCATTCAAAATGCAAATGCGTACTCTGAAGGTTTGGGAGAAACTCTAAAACCATTAGTAGCCTATATTGAAAACCCAAATGATAGTAATACTGAAAAGGCAGCACGTTTTTTTCTTACGCTTGACGCTACAAAATGGCAATATCTAACCGGTGCAGAAAATCCGGACAACGTTTCACCGGACAGTTATAGTATCGATCAATATTATTTAGACAGAGTCGGAAATGACCAGATTCAGCTTTCGTTGTTTCGTAATTATGGATCTAATATTGCTTTATATGAAAAATGGCAGCAGTATTTTGCCAAATTTCATCCTCCAATGTTAGTCGTTTGGGGCAAAAATGACAAGTTTTTTATAGCTCCAGGCGCCGAAGCGTATAAAAAAGATAATCCAAAAGCAGAGATTCACTTAATAAATGGCGGTCATTTTTTGTTGGAAGAACATCATTTGGAAGTAGCAAAAATCATCAAAAATTTTATCAGTAAAAAAGTGCTGTAAAAAAATATCCCTCTTAAACATTAAATTTAAGAGGGATATTGATATTTAATTCCGATGTGAATTATTGTTTTGACACATAGAAAACATAGGTTTTCTGAACTCAAAAAGGCGTTTCACTTTTTTATTCATTTGTAAATATAAATCTATGTTTCTATGTGTTCTATTAAATTGTAATCCATCTAAACAAGGCGTATTATTTACTCTTTAGTATTACTATCCGTATCTTTTATGAATTTAATTAAACCTTTCATATACGTTTGCTGATCGTCGTACATACTCATATGGCTGCCTTTATCACAATATAAATACGTACCATTTTTAACCTGAGTCGAAATCCACTCCATATGTTTAGGATCCATTGTATCGTATTTAGCTCCTATAGATAATGTTGGTACCGTAATTTTTGAAAGTTGATTTTTAATATCCCAGTTTTCAAGTTTTCCCGATAAACCAAATTCGCTAGGTCCCTGCATCGTCACATAAAGCGACTGATTGATTTTGCTCATCGCACGGTTAATTGGTTCCGGCCACAAACTTATATCCATGCGAACGATGTGCTTTGCATAAAAATTCGGAGCCAGTAATTGCATGTATTCCGGATTCTCAAAATCTTTATTTTTTTCAATTTCCCTGATTCTGGCTAAAACTTTAGGATCCATTTGTTTGGCCAATACATCACTTGCATATTTACTGTAATCAACAGCACTCATCATCATATTTGATATAATAAGCCCTTTGAGATTTTGCTGGTATTTAAGTGCATATTCGGCTGCCAGAATACCTCCCCAGGAATGACCTAAAAGATAAAAGTTGTCTTTGTCAAGCTCCAAGGCCAGACGTACCTGCTCAATTTCTTCTACAAAGCGCGGTAAATCCCAAAGTGCGGGATCATTTGGATTATCAGAATTTCCAGTTCCTAACTGGTCATAATAGATAAATTCAATGCCTTCTGCCGGTAAAAAACTTTCCATGCACTCAAAATATTCGTGAGTTGCACCGGGACCGCCATTCAATAGTAATACCTTAATTTTAGGATTATTTCCTATTCTCTTTGTCCAGACTTTAAATTTACCTTTTGGCGTGTTGATTTCTATAACCTTAACACCGCCTGTTTTTATTCCGGGAGCATCATCTTTAAAATAAGTATTGGCAATTGTGCTGTCTTTTTCTGAATGATTTTCTTTGTTGCAGGCAGTTAGAAACATTGTAGTTAAAACCAGTAAAAGAATCTTTTTGTAATTCATAAGGGAATTTTTTTTTAAGTATAATTATTTATTAGTAGGGTATTTTTTTGGATCAGAATTTTATTAAAAGAGCAAATTGTTATGCTGTGTCACTTTTATAAAGTTCAATTTTTCGGCCATCGGGATCCGAGATAACGGCCATAAAACCGAAATCGGTTTGTGTGGGTTCTTGTGATAATAAAACTTCCAGTGCTTTTAGTTTACAAACAGTCTCATCAAAATGGTCAATTTCAAAACCCAGACGTAAATTTTTATCAGGTTCTGTCTGTTTTTTTGCTAAAGGATAAATTTCTAAAACGGTTTTTCCAATTGAAGCACCATAATGATACGGTGAGTTTTCATGTTTGTGATACTCAAATTGTAATCCTAATAGCGTGTAAAAATCAACAAGTTTTTCTGGATTGTCAGTACGTAAAACCAATAGTCGTATTTCCATCTTTTTTATTTTAAAATGAAGTTACATCATCATTGGAACTTCCATCAAAAGAATTTCTGATGATGCACTTTGAGAAATAATTTCCAAATTTTCGATGTCCCAAATTCCCAGACCGTCTCTTTCATTTAAAGTAGAACCATTTACAAGAAAACTTCCTTTTATAATAAAAGCATAGACGCCGTTTCCGGATTTTTTAATTTTATAATGAGCAGCAAACTGATCATCAAAAGTACCTAAATGAAACCAGGCATTCTGATGAATCCAGACACCTTCATCTTTTGAATCCGGAGACAGAATTTGCTGTAATTTATTATGACGGTCTTTTAGATTCAACGTAATCTGATCGTATCGCGGCGTAACATTTTTTTTGTTGGGATACAACCAGATTTGTAAAAACTTAACCTGTTTGTTTCCGTTATTATTAAATTCACTGTGATAGATTCCGGTTCCCGCACTCATCACCTGAATATCGCCTTTTTTGATAATCGCTACATTATTCATGCTGTCCTTATGCTCCAAATCGCCTTCAAGAGGTATCGAAATAATTTCCATATTATCATGAGGATGTGTGCCAAATCCTTTTGCAGGATCGACAACATCGTCGTTAAGAACCCTTAAAACACCAAAATGCATTCTGTCGGGATTATAATAAGAGGCAAAACTAAAAGTCTGGTGCGTATCCAGCCAGCCGTGATTGGCATGGCCACGTGATTCTGCTTTATGCAAAACAGAATTACCGGTAACAGGCGTATCCGTAGCAGGCAAATGGTTGAAACCTACCGGTTCAAGAGGTTTTATCTCATCAATATCATTTTTTAAAATATTGGCAACTGCAGCCGAGGCAACAAACATTCCTGTTCCAAGAAGCCCTTTTTTAATAAAATCTTTTCTGTCCATAATTGTTGTGATTAATTGCAATACAAATTTCAGCTATTACAAAAACGCATGCATTGAACCAGGACAAGATTTTTAAACCCGAATTTACTACGTGTTCATTTTAGTTAAACGTTATGGTTTACGTTTTCGGGTTCTGATTTTCGAAAGAAATTCGGGCGAAATACCCAGATAAGAAGCAATAAAATGCTGTGCTACACGCAATGGAATTGTGGGATACGCAATAAGAAATTCATCATATTTTTGTTCGGCGGTAAGTGTTATATTCTGAAGCAAACGATTTTGAGTTACAGCCAAATGACGCTGCATCAGGATTCTGAAAGCTCTTTCAAATCTTGGTGCCTTTTCAAAAAGCAGTTCTTTGCTTTCAGGACTAAACATCAAAAAATCGCATTTTTCGAGGGTTTCTATAAAAATAAGACTGCCCTCAGTTTCGTAGATACTAAAGGAAATATCACTAATCCACGAATTTTCAACCGCAAATTGCAAGACGACTTCAGATCCATTTTCATCGATATAATATTTTCTTACGCAGCCGCGAACTACAAAAGCTTCAAAAGTGCATTTTTCGCCTTTGTGAAGCATAATGGTTTTTTTGGGAATTTGTTTGAATGCCAATAAGGAATTAAAGATTTCCAACTCTTCCTGAGAAAAGCTGACGTATCGTGAAATAGCTTCATTAATTTGTGTAAACATGAAATAATTAGGTTTATCTGTTTGTAAAATTGGGGCAAATCTTAATTCAGTGATGCCAAGATACTATAAATCCTATATCATGCCAGTATAACGGTCAATTATCAGAAATAGTGTCATTTGTTGCTCTGGTAATGTTCAGGATATGATATACCGAAATATTAAAATTATTTTTTAGCCTAAAAACAAAATGAAGACTTTACTAAATACTGAAAATTCGTATGGCTGACGAAATAAAGTAAAATATAAAACTGCATTTATTTTTAATTATTTGATTGTCAGTATTTTAATTGTAAGGTACGTGATTTGAGTAAATTTTAAAGTGGAAAAAAACTTTCATCCACACATTTTTAAAATTTAAACAAAAGTATTATGAAAAAATTATTTTCAGCAACAGTTGTTGCATTGATCTCTGTGACAGCATTTGCACAGAAGCCGAGCCCGCAATTATTAACGCCAAAAAATCATACTTTGATTTTAGTAGATCACGAAAGCCAAATGGCATTTGCTGTAGGCAATATTCCAATCGACCAGCTTAGAACCAACACGGCATTGGTTGCCGGGGCGTCAAAAATTTTTAACGTATCAACTATTGTAACGACTGTTGCTGAAGAATCTTTTAGCGGTCCTGTTTTTCCTGAAGTTCTGGAATTTTATCCTAAAGCAAGTACCAAATATTATGACCGAAGCACAATGAATTTCTGGGAAGATGCCAATGCTTACAAAGCAGTAACGGCCAAAGGAAATAAAACACTGGTTATGGGCGGATTATGGACTTCTGTTTGTATTGTAGGTCCGGCATTGTCTGCTATAAATGATGGCTATACCGTTTACGTAATTACAGATGCGAGTGGAGACGTAACCAAAGAAGCGCATGAACAAGCGGTAACACGTATGGTTCAGGCAGGAGCAAGACCCATAACGTCTATGCAATATCTTTTAGAATTGCAGCGTGACTGGGCAAGATCAGAAACGTATACTCCGGTAACCGATCTTGTTCAGAAATATGGCGGTGCATACGGAATTGGAATACAATATGGCCGTGCGATGCTGAAACACTAATCGAATATGACCGGGAATTTAAATCCCGGTTTTTTTAATCTATCTTAAAATAATAATAAAGTAAATAAATAAGATGATGAAAAATCTATTATTTTTGATAATGCGAACAAACGCGGGAAGTGTGTGCAATAATGTTGCTCTGCTCTTTTTTAGAGTTGCTGTTTCAACAGAATTGCTTGTTGCCCACGGATTAAAAAAAGTGGGCGTAGGTGTATCCCTTCCAGAAGTAGTTCCTAATCCGTTAGGATTTCCTGATTTTTTCAATCAGGCTTTTGCCACAACGGCCAATTTGATAATGCCGCTTTTTATAATATTCGGTTTGATGACAAGAATAGCAGCCTTGCCCATTCTGGCTGTTACACTAACAGGTTATTTCGTGCTGCATTTTAATGATCCCATTCTGGTCAAAGATGTACCGTTTATTTACAGTGTTTGTTTTCTGCTTATTTTTTTCACGGGCGCAGGAAAATATTCACTGGACAATTATATCACAGATCGTAAAAGATCAACTATATAAAGAACAATTTAAATCATAAAGTATGAACTACGCACAATTGGCATTTACAGACGCGATAAAAAAAATACAGGAAGAAGTAGGGAGCAGGGGCGCTTATGATCGTATGGAAAAAACGTCTGTTGTGGATGGATTAACAGAGAACGAGATTCGCTTTATTGGTGAAAGGGACAGCTTTTATATGGCAAGTTTTGGAGAAAATGAATATCCGTACATACAGCACCGCGGCGGACCTGCGGGATTTATTAAAGTAATAGATAATAAAACAATCGGAATTGTGGATTTTGCAGGCAACAGACAATATATTTCGACAGGTAATATTTCTAAAAATGAAAAAGTAGCCTTGATATTATTATCCTATCCACAAAGAGCCAGACTAAAGCTTTATGCAAATGCAAAAATTGTTGACCTGGAGGAAAATGAAGCATTGTATGAACTTCTGAAACCTGCAGATTACAAATTCAGACCGGAAAGAATGATGGTTTTCGAAATTCAGGCGTATGACTGGAACTGTCCACAGCACATTGTACCGCGCTATTCAGCAGAAGAGATAGAAGAAGCTTTATTGCCACAAAAAGAATATATCAAAAACTTAGAAAATAAAATAAAAGAACTGGAATTGAAATTATCCGCTAAATAAAATAGAGATAAAACTTTCCGATCTTTTTTAATACGCTACAGAACAAAGGCTGCAATTTATTGCGGCCTTTTCTTTTTTAGGGAGCTAATCCAGCTATCTTTTTGGGTACACCTTTGTCAAATTTTAAAACTTTGAAAAAGTTGGCATCGATAATCAAACCCGGCTTTCCACAATCTTAATTATGAACGCCTTTTTCTCTTTAGTCTTTTGAATTTTAATTAGTTAAAATCTCATTTCACTTATAATTTGTTTGTAATAAAGCTATAATTTCTTCAGAAATCTTTGTTTTTTATATTTTTTGACAAGAATATAGCAGAAACTTAATGAAAGCCTATACCTAAGTTTGTTCTGTAGAAAATCATAATTAAATACAGAAAATAATGGCAAAAAGATATCCAATTCCCCCTTTTACACTTGAATCGGCTAAAGAAAAAATACAGCTTGCCGAAGACGCCTGGAACAGTAAAGATCCTTATCGCGTGGCACAGGCTTACACTCCGGAGAGCGAGTGGAGAAATCGTCATTTGTTTATAAATGGTACAGAAGAAATCATAGATTTTTTAACCGGCAAATGGACAAAAGAGCTTAGTTATAAACTCAAAAAAGAATACTGGGCACATACAGACAACAGAATTGCGGTAAGATTCGAATATGAATACCACGATGCACAGGGACAATGGTTTAGAGCTTACGGAAACGAAAATTGGGAATTTGACGAAAACGGATTAATGCAGAAAAGATATGCCTGCATTAATGACCTGCCCATTAACGGTAACGAGAGAAAGTTTATTTAGATGCAAAAAATACTTTTAAAAACATCTCGGTTTTAAAAGCATGTAAAATTTTAATTTAAAAAAGTTAATATTATGAAAACAAGTTACCATTCAAGAAAAATCAACGGAGTTGACATTTTCTATCGCGAGGCCGGAAGTAAAGATAAGCCTACAGTGCTGCTATTGCACGGATATCCAACATCCTCACACATGTTTCGCAATTTAATCAATGAACTTGCAGATGATTTTCATCTGATTGCTCCTGATTATCCGGGCTACGGACGAAGCGAACAGCCGCCAATGTCACAATTTGATTATACTTTCGAGAACATTTCGAACATCATCAAAAAATTACTGGATGAACTGGGAGTTGAAAAATTCAGTGTTTATTTAATGGATTACGGCGCGCCAATAGGATTTAGACTTGCAAGCAGAAATCCGGATAAAATCGAAACGCTGATCATACAAAACGGCTGTGCTTATGAAGAAGGACTTGAAACTTTCTGGGATCCGATTAAAGTATATTGGGGAGACAGAAATAACAAAGAAGCAGAAAATACATTAAGAGGATTTCATGATCCTAATGGATTAAAATGGCAATATACACACGCTGTTCCTGATCCGTCGGTAATTTCACCAGACAACTGGGAGATTGATTTGAGACACCTTGAGCGTCCGGAAAACGGAGATATCCAATTGGCAATGTTTTACGATTACCAGACAAATGTGGTATTGTATCCGGAATGGCAGGAATATTTTAGAAAGTACCAGCCGGAAACCCTTATTGTTTACGGAAAAGACGATTATATCTTTCCGGGTACAGGGGCAGAAGCTTTCAAAAAAGATTTAAAAAACCTGGAGTATCATTTATTCAGCACCGGACATTTTGCACTTGAAAGCTTTGGTGATGAAATTGGAGCCCTGATAAAAGACTTTCTTCTGAGAAAAACAGGAAAATAATACTCCTTACAATACTTTCAAATCATTACAAAACAGAAGTTTTTTAATCAAATGTAACCATGAAAATTCAAAACGATGTCAATGCTGCTTTTTCAATAAAGTACAAAAGCATAACAGTATGCCAGACGGAAATTTTTTATAGAGAAGCAGGTGATAGCTCCAGACCGAAACTGTTGCTTTTGCATGGTTATCCGGCATCATCGCATATGTTTAGAAATGTAATTCCGAAGTTATCGGAACAGTTTCATGTAATTGCGCCTGACTTGCCCGGTTTTGGATTTAGTGCTGTTCCTGACAAAGACAGTTTTGAATATACATTTGAAAATTTCTCCCGGATTATAATACGGTTTCTTTCAGAATTGGGGATCACTAAAACTAGTTTTTACCTTTTTGATTATGGAGCACCCATTATTATGCGTTTGATTACGGCCAATCCTTCATGTGTTGAAATGCTTATTTTTCAAAATGGCACCATTCATTTTGAAGGTTTGGGAAACGGGTTAAAAAGTATGATTTCACTTTTTAACAATAAAACAAAAGATAATCTGGAGCGACTGGAAAAACTAGTAGAATCGGAGTATATAAAATGGGAATACCTGACAGGAGTAAAAGACTTATCAAGGATTGCTCCTGAATCGTATACACTAGATCAGGCATTGATGCAAAGAAAGCATTTAAAAGAAATACACTTATCCATAAAAGAAGATTACAGCAGCAATCTCGCCTTGTATGAGACATGGCAGGAAACGCTTATAAAATTGCAGCCCGTTGTACTAATTGTCTGGGGAGAAAATGACATTGTATTTAACAAGATGGGCGCAACGGCAATTCATAATGATATGGAGCGATCAAAGCTTATATTTTATCCAACGGGTCATTTTGCCCTTGAAGAATTTGGGCAGGAAATCGCAGCGGAAATTATAAGTTATCATCAATTAAACTACAAGCAGTAAATGGAAATATATCAGTATGTTTTGTTATTTCTGTCGGCTATTGCCGGCGGTGCTCTAAATGCCTTTGCCGGTGGAGGCGGGTTCATATTATTTCCCAGTCTTGTCTTAAACGGAATGTCGTCCATAAAAGCAAATGCAATGACATGTGTATCGCTTTGGCCGGGAAACATGCTAAGCGCAAAAGCATTTCAAAATGATATTCAGGTAAAACGAAGGGATTTGACATTCTTATTAATTATCAGCGGAGCAGGAGGCTTGTGCGGTGCCATATTGATGATTATGACGAATCCCGAAGTTTTCAAGTCTCTGGTCCCTTATTTTCATTTGTTGTCATGGGGAACATTCACTTTTAGCAAACCCATATTACGATATTTTCAAAAAGTTTCAGGAGACAATCAGCATTTTCAATATTCACACAAACAAATACTGCCGCTGTTTCTTATCAATCTTTACGGAGGTTATTTCAATGCCGGAATTGGAATTATAATTCTAACACTTTTTACTTTATACGGAATGAAAAACCTCAATGAAATGAATGGATTAAAAGTCGTGATGGTCTCGGTAAACAACGGTATCGCTGCTGCATGTTTTATATTTTCAGGGCTTGTAGACTGGCATATCACGATTGTTTTGGTTGCAGGCGCTATGATTGGCGGATATTACGGTGCACTTTTTTCAAGAAAAATAAATCAGGAAACCGTGCGCAAAGCCATTATAGTGGTTGGAGCTCTTATGGCCATTTATTTTTTTATGATGTAAAACGGCATCAATACCAATAAAAAAACACAAATTAAATTTTTAAATATGAAAACTATTAAAAACATAGTATTAGTACACGGAGCCTTTGTAGATGGTTCGGGCTGGCGCGGTATTTATGAAATACTAACAAAAAAAGGCTACAGCGTGACCATTGTGCATAATCCGCTTACGTCTCTTGAAGATGGTGTTGCCGTAACAAACGCAGCGCTGGACAAACAAGATGGTCCTTCGGTTCTGGTAGGACATTCTTATGGAGGTGTTCTTATTTCAGAAGCCGGAAATCACGATAATGTGGCGGCTCTTGTTTATGTGGCCGCTTTTCAGCCGGATAATGGTGAAACAGCTTTGCAATGGAGTCAGACTGCTCCTCCGGCACCTGAAAATGGAGTATTGCCGCCAGATGAAAAAGGCATTGTATATTATGACAAAGACAAATTTCACGCAGGTTTATGTGCAGATTTAAGCAAAGAAGATGCGGAGTTTCTGTATGCTTCACAAGGTGCGTTTTATGCCAAAGGATTTGTTACTCCGGTTACCAATGCGGCGTGGAAAGTAAAACCAACTTATGCCGTAATAGCAACCGAAGATAAAAGTATCGCACCGGAAATACAGGAAGTAATGTACATGCGCTATAATACTAAAGTAACCAAAGTAAAAGGCAGTCACGCCGTTTATGTATCACAGCCTGAAGCGGTGGCAGATGTAATTATTGCGGCTTCTAATCTTAGCTAAGAATTAATTTTTACCAGCATTACCAGGCATTTAAATTTCAATATTATGATCGAGAAAATACTTATTGTTGAAGACCAATTCATTGAAGCAAATGATCTCCGGTTTATACTTGAAAAATCCGGATATTGTGTTTGCGGTATAGCAAAGAATGTACCTGCTGCACTGAAAATGATTGAAAAGGAAAAGCCTGGTGTTGTTCTGGTGGATGCGTTTTTTCAGGGAACTGCAGGAATCAAATTATCAGAAACACTTCGCAGAGAAGGCATTACTTTTCTTTATACCTATTCTAATGCGAATAGAGAAGAACTTGAAAAAGCCAAAAAGAACAAGAACCTGTGTTATCTTGTAAAACCCTATAAAAAAAAGGATCTCTTAAAAACATTAGAGCAGGCACGTTATAAACATGAAAATGGACTAACAGCCATTTCAGAAAAAGAAGAAGAATTCAAAAAAAAACTGAAGATGATCGGCGCCGATAAAATAAGTCATGAAGAGAAAATGCTTCAGATGGCTCAAAATATTCAAGGACATATTCCTTTTGATTTTATTTATATGGGATTTGACGGAATAGATTCTAATGTACAGGAAGATATAGGTTTTAACAGAATTGGTTTTAACGAATATCAGAAAGCAGGCATAAAAGAACTGCAGGTCATTACAAATCTTGAAGCTGCAAAATTGTTTTCTCTTGGGCATGATACACAATCGGGCAGTAAAATAAGTTATTATAATGGTCAAAAACTTCGAGATCATTTCAATCAGCCTTCTTTACAAAAACTTATAGTTGAAACTTTCAGGATGGAGTCTCATTTGATGATGCCCTTACTAATGAAAGATAAGAGACTGTATAAACTGTATTTTTTTAGCAGACGTCCGGAAGTCTATAATACCACTCATTTGCAATTTGCTGAAAAATTCAAAAATTCGCTTTCTTCTATGTTGGAAAAAGTCCTGGAACCAGCAGAAACAACCACGCAGGATATCTTGGGTTTTGAAGGTATTATTGGCAAGAGCAATCTGCTTCTCAATGTTTTTGAGCAAATTAGACAGGTGGCACCCTTAGATACTTCGGTATTGATACTTGGCGAAAGCGGAACAGGAAAAGAAAGAATTGCAGATTGTATTCATAATCTTTCTTCCCGTAAAAAGAATCCGTTTGTAAAAATTAGCTGCGCGGCATTACCCGCAGGCCTAATTGAGTCAGAATTATTTGGTCATGAAAAAGGCGCTTTCACAGGTGCTGTCAGCAGAAAAATCGGCAAATTTGAAATGGCCCATAAAGGCACACTTTTTCTGGATGAAATAGGCGAGATGCCACTCGAATTACAAACGAAACTGCTTCGTGTACTTCAGGAAAAAGAAATTGACCGTATAGGAGGCGATAAACCCATAAAAATAGATGTTCGTATTATTGCAGCGACCAATCGCGTTCTTGAAAAAGAAGTAGCAGAAGGCCGCTTCAGACTCGACCTTTATTACAGACTTTCTATTTTTCCTATTCAGCTGCCTGCACTTCGCGATCGGCTTGAAGATCTTCCGTTGCTTATTAATCATTTTATAAAAATTTATAATGAAAAGTGCGGCAAAGCGGTTACCGGCGTTTTTGCAAAAGTGCTTCAGCAATTTATGGTTTACAATTGGCCGGGAAATATCCGTGAACTGGAAAACCTGATTCAGCGAAGCGTGATTCTTAGCAGAGATACTGTTATCAATGAAGTGGTTATGCCAAATTTTGGAACTTCATCCATTAACCTGGCTCCCAAAAGTATTCAGGATAACGAGCGCAGCCATATTATTGAAATAGTGAAAAAGTGCAGGGGAAAAATTTCGGGAGTTGGAGGAGCTGCAGAGATACTTAAAGTGCCTCACACAACCTTAAATTCTAAAATGAAAAAACTGGGAATACAAAGAAACAACTATACGCAATAATTAAAGTTTTCTTTCCAATTTATTTGCCTTTGAATTTCTTAATCCAGGTTAATGTTTTTTAATAAAAGAGTAAACAACTTTGTAGCCTGTTTCCATTCGATAGCTAAAAAAAAATAAAATGCAAATTTAGTTTACAATTAATACTGTCTTTTGCGGTTATCATGGTACTAAACATCGTAAACATTAATCAAACCCACATGAAAAGAAAATTATTAAAATGCACATTGTTCCTTTTTTTGCTGTTTAGCACTTTAAGCTATGGACAGGCCAAAGCAAGCATATCAGGAATTATTACCGGAAATATTAAAGACAACTTTGTTCATTTATATTACAATAAAATAGAGGACAGTGTAAAAATAATCGATCATAAATTTGAATTTAAAGTTGCCGTACAGGATACAACCGCTGCGTGGATTGGTATAAATTCATCTTCTAATGCGCCTTTGTTTTATATCGAAAATAATAATTTTGAAATGCAGATTTCAGTAGAAGATATTGTTAAGAATGGAAAGCCTGCACAGAAAATTAATATTGATGCCATTAAAGGTTCTCATTCTTTGCCGATGCAGGAAGAATATAAAAACTTTTATCAGGCAAATGTGGGGAAAACCGATTTTAATAAAATCTTGTATTCTAAATTGAAAGTTTTTTTAAAGAAACATTCAGCGCACCCTTTTAGCGGAGCAATATTAGCCGAACTTGCGCTGATGAATCCGATATTAACCAAGAAAGAACTGACTGAACTTTTTGCACTTATAGATCCAGCAAAACAAAATGAACAGGATCTTAAACTATTCAATAAAGGAATTGCCAACTTAGATTTGTATGGAGTAGGGAAGACTTTTCCGGATTTCAGCTTACCGGATCAGACAGGAAATAATGTTAGTTTGAAAAGTTATAAAGGAAAAGTTATTCTGATTGATTTCTGGGCTTCATGGTGCGCGCCCTGCAGAAAGAAAAATCCGGAATTAATCGATTTAAAGCAGCAATTTGCTTCTGCTAATTTTGATATTATCGGAATTTCCATTGATGACAATAAAAAGTCGTGGCAAACAGCAATAATCAAAGATAAGCTGCTTTGGACCAATGTTTTGGATACCAACCAGAACTTGAAAAAAATGCTTGGTATAGAACATATTCCGTATAATTATCTCTTAGATGAAAAAGGAACAATCATTGGTGTAAATGTAGAGATTCCGGAATTGAAGAAAATTATATCGGGACTAAAAAGCAGTTAATTCAAACACTTCATTATAAAAAAACCTCCAATTTATTTGGAGGTTTTTGCTTTTTATAACATTCTAAATCTATTCTTCCATTTGAAGAAATTGTCTTAAAACATATTGTAGTATACCATCATTTCTGTAATATTCAATTTCTATTTTTGAATCCAGTCTGGCAATAACATTAAAATTCAGGACTTCACCATTTTCTTTTTGAGCAGTTACTTGTAACTCTTTTAAAGGTTTTATATCCTGTGCAATTCCGGTTATAGAAAAAATTTCTTTTCCGGTAAGTCCAAGGCTTGCAGCATTTTCCCCATTTTTATATTGCAAAGGCAGCACTCCCATACCTACCAAATTGCTTCGGTGAATACGTTCGTAGCTTTCGGCAAGTACCGCTTTTACACCCAGTAAGAAAGTTCCTTTTGCGGCCCAGTCTCTTGATGATCCGCTGCCGTATTCTTTTCCCGCCAGGATAATTAACGGAGTATTAGCCGCTTTGTATTGTATTGAAGCGTCATAAACACTCATTTCTTCGCCTGTTGGCAGAAATTTGGTATAACCGCCTTCTTTATCCGCCAGAGCATTTTTAATACGGACATTGGCAAAAGTTCCTCTTACCATGACTTCATCATGACCACGACGTGAACCGTAAGAATTGAAATCGGCTTTTTCAACATTTCTGCCTGATAAATATTTACCGGCTGCAGAGTTTTCATTAAAAGAACCCGCAGGAGAAATATGGTCTGTGGTAATACTGTCTCCAAGAACTAATAAAGTACGCGCATTCTGAATGTCTTGTAATTCTTTTGGAACTTCGGCAAGATCTTTAAAAAAGGGCGCTTCTTTAATGTAAGTAGACTGGTCATTCCAGGCATATATTTTTTCTTCGGGTATTTTTAAATTTTGCCAGGTTTCGTTTCCGTCAAAAATAGTTTCATAACTTTTAGAAAACTGTTTAGGCGATAACACTTCACTTAAAACGGCATTAATTTCATCATCTGTAGGCCAGATATCTTTCAAATAAACAGGAAGCTGATTCGGATCATAACTTACAGGTTCATTTATTAAGTCAATGTCTACGTGACCTGCAAGTGCAAAAACGACAACAAGCATTGGCGACATTAGAAAATTCATTTTAATCTGAGGGTGAATTCTTGCCTCAAAATTTCGATTACCGGATAAAACAGAGGCCAAAACGAGATCGTGGTCTTCAACAGCCTTGGCAATATGTGCAGGTAAAGGACCTGAATTACCAATACAGGAAGTACATCCGTAGCCTACAACGTGAAATTTTAAAGCTTCCAGATCTCCCAATAAATCTGCTTTGGCGAGATAGTCCGTTACTACTTTTGAGCCGGGAGCAAGCGAAGTTTTTACCCAGGGTTTTACGTTAAGTCCTCTTTCCCTGGCTTTTTTGGCAACAAGTCCAGCACCAATCATGACATACGGATTGGAAGTGTTAGTACACGAGGTAATAGCAGCAATAGCAACGGCACCATCAGAAAGCATAAATTGTTCATTGCCTAAAGTGACGGCAACGCTTTTAATGCCATTTTCTATTTTTTCTTCGATTTTTGCATTGTCAGGAAGTATGGCCTCACCTTGTATTGGTTGAGAACCGCCTTCTGCCGACCAGCGAACAATTTGTTTGGGAGGTGAATTTTTTCTTCCAAAAGTTTTGTCGAGCATTTCTACAAGAGAAGGCTGTAAATTTTTAAGCAGAATTTTATCCTGAGGTCTTTTTGGTCCTGCAATAGTGGGTTCTATAGTAGATAAATCAAGTTCGAGAATGTCAGTGTAGGTTATGGATTCGTCGCCGGTTCTCCACAATAAATTGGCTTTGCAATATTCTTCGACCAGATCAATCTGATCTTCAGAACGGTTGCTTAGGCGCATGTATTCTAATGTTTTTTCATCAATAGGAAAATAAGTAACCGTACAGCCAAATTCAGGAGACATGTTACCAATGGTGGCGCGGTCAGGAACGCTTAGGCTGTCAAGTCCGGGACCAAATACTTCTACAAATTTACCCACAACGCCATATTTTCGAAGCAATTCGGCAATCGTAAGCACCATATCTGTGGCCGTAGATCCAAGCGGAATTTTACCTGTAAGTTTAAGTCCGATTACCTCCGGCATAATAAAATAAATAGGCTGTCCTAAAATAGCCGCTTCGGCTTCGATACCGCCAACACCCCAGGCGATGACACCAATTCCGTTCACCATTGGCGTATGACTGTCGGTTCCGACCAAAGTATCCGGAAAAATTTCTCCGTTTCTTTCAATCACGCCTTTCGATAAGTATTCCAAATTAACCTGATGGCAGATTCCCATACCGGGAGGAACAACACTAAAATTACTGAAGGATTGCTGCGCCCATTTTAGAAATTCGTAACGCTCTGAATTACGCTTGTATTCTTCTTCCATATTGCGCAAATACGAATATTCCGTTCCAAAATAATCCACCTGTACAGAGTGGTCAATCACCAGATCTACAGGAATTAGCGGGTTTATCATGTCCGAATTTTTTCCTCTGCGCTGTGCTTCAGCCCTTAGAGACGCAATATCCACAACAGCCGGAACTCCGGTGAAATCCTGCATTAAGACACGTGCCGGCTTAAACGGAATATCTTTATCAGACGCTTCAGGTTTCCAATTCAGCAAGGTTTCAATGTTTTCTTTGGTAATGGCAAAATCATCGTAATTGCGCAATACATTTTCTAAAAGAATCCGGATAGAGAAAGGCATTTTTTTTATATTAAATCCCTGATTTTCCATCTCGGCAAGACTATAATAAGAAAAGGTCTTATTTTTTGTAGTTAACAGTCTTTTAATTTTGTAAATGTCGTTTTGCATAGTAACAGTATTTAATTAAAAATAATATGATATAATAAAATCGAACTTGCAGTTATACAGCTTGTTCCATTATTTTTCAGGCTCTTAAATTATTGCTAAAAGTCTGCCATATTTATAAAATATTGATTTTCATCAGTTTTGTATGAAGTTACCATAATTATGCTTACGAAATATCGTTAATTGCTATTATTTTTTCGATAATTATAAAAAAGCTCTTCTAAGATTAAGGATAAAGATTCTGTGCTTCGAAAAAATCAATCATTTGTACCTGAATAAATAAAACCCTCCATATCATTTGATTCCGAAGGGTTTTATTTTAAAACGAATGAGATATTCTTCAGGATTGCCAATCTAAGATTACTTTTCCAATATGACTGCCTTCTTCCATAGACTGATGAGCGCTTACCGCATTCTCATAAGAAAATGTTTTGTAAATAACGGGTTTGAATTTTCCATTTTCAATTAACGGCCAGACATTCTCGAATACTTCTTTTGCTAATCGCTTTTTGTAATCATAATTTCTTGCACGCAGCGTACTTCCGGTAATGCTTATTCTTTTCAACATCAATTGCCAGACATCAAGAGCTACATCCTTACCATTTTCTGCATTAATATGAATAAGTCTTCCTTCTTCGTTTAAAATATTGAGGTTCTTTTGAAAATAAGTTCCCGCTATCATATCTAGAATAACATCGACACCTTGATTTTCTAATACTTTTTCAAAATCCTCTTTCTTATAATTGATACAAAGAGCTGCACCCAATTCAGAACAATATTTTGCTTTTTCCTCTGAACCTACTGTAGTGATCACCTTTGAACCAAAAGCATGCGCAATCTGAATGGCTGTAATTCCGATACCGCTGCTCCCTCCGTGAACCAATAAAGTTTCGCCGGGTTTTAATTTTCCCCTTTCAAAAATATTAGACCAAACGGTAAAAACCGTTTCAGGCAGACTGGCGGCTTCAATATAATTTAAACCTTTAGGAATGGGCAAACACTGACCTTCTTGTACAGTAACATATTCTGCATAACCACCTCCGGGAAGCAGGGCACAAACGTGATCGCCTTTTTTCCATTGTGTAACTTCAGGACCACATTCTACAATAATACCCGATACTTCAAGACCCGGAATTTCATTGGAGGTTTTGTCCGGAGCCGCATATTTTCCCTGACGCTGCAGAATATCACTTCTGTTAATACCTGACGCTTTGACCTGAATTAAAACTTCATTTTGAGAAGGGATTACATCAGGAACTTCTGTTACCTGCAAAACTTCAGGGCCTCCAAATTTTGAGATTGTAATAGCTTTCATAATCTAATTTTTTAAAAAGGTAGATTATATTTTCCAAATAAGGCTTTGTTTTCAATACTTTTTGCGAACAATGGCGTCTCTTCATGGTTGTGCGCATCAGAAGCATCTTGTCTTGCTTTTGCAGCATCGGCTAAAGAAATTCCGTTTTGTTTTATGAAATCTAAAAATTCAGGTGTGGCAGTGGCATGAATGGTATTGGTAAATTTGGATGTTTTATCATCTATTTTATCGGCTTTCAGTTCCCAAAGAACCTGAACCTTAGATCTTCCGTTTGCTGTGATAGTATCAGAAATTGAAAGCATTCGGCAATAATCAGCGCGATATACATCAAAAATATAATGCTGTACCACAAGCGCTGTTCCTACATATTCTACATTGATAGACATGGGAATGCCTTTAAAATTAGAGGTTATTCCGGCAGCAATGTGGTTAACAGAGCAGCGTTGGTATTCTGCATCCGGCAAATTAAGCAGCCAGTCGGCAATATTAATTTTTTCAATTGGAGCGTTCATGACTGCAGAGACCATTGATGCTGATAATGCGTTTTCGGGTGTTTGTAAAATTTCCATCTTTTGTGTTTTTTAAATTAACTTATGTCAAAGTTCTGTAATATAAACCAATCGTGGAAATGATATTTTTAGATCAAATCAATCGAAATTTTCGATTTAGAATTGTACTTTTATAAAAAATTTAGAAAATGGAACTTCGTCAATTAAAATACTTTGTACGTGCGGCAGAACTTTTAAATTTTACTCAGGCTGCAGAGGATTTATACATTACACAAAGTACATTATCACATCAGATAAAAGAATTAGAAAATTCACTGACTGTTCTTCTTTTTGACAGGGTAGGAAAGCGTGTCCAGCTTACAGAAGCTGGAGAAATTATGCTGGATTATGCCCGAAAAACAATTCGTCAGGCAGAAGAAGGAAAGCAGGTTTTAATGGATTTGAATAATGTAAAAACCGGTAAAATAACGATTGGATCGACTTACGGCCTGGTAAATTTACTGCTTCAGACCATTACGGAGTTTAACGAAGAATTTCCGGAGATTAAAATTCAGGTTGTTTTGGGTTCTACTTCGGACCTGATGCAAAAAATACGCTCGTATGAAATTGATTGTATGCTTTCATTTATGCCTTCGTCTGCAGATAATCAGCTTGATATAATGCCATTATTCTCTGCAAAGCTCTCTTTGATTCTTCATAAATCACATCCGTGGAGCAAGCTTAAAAAAATTGCACTTCAAAAAATAACCGAATTAACTTTAGTGCTACCGTCGCCCAGTTACAGCATCAGAAATTTTCTGGACGAAACACTTCTAAAAAACAATATAAAACTAGAGGCAAAAATAGAGATTAATGATATTCATAGTTTATTAGAACTGGTTAATACAAAGAAATGGCATACTATACTGATGGATTCTTCTTTATTTGACTTTTCTGAACTTATTGCGGTTCCCATAGAGGGTAAAAATATGAGCCGTGAGGCAACCCTAATATTTCCTTCGGATATTTACCGCAAAGCTTCACTTGTACTTTTTCATAATTTATTGAAGAAAAAAGTGTCCATGATAAATTTAAGCTAGAAAACTTAAATACTGTCTCCGCGCTGTTTTAAAGGAAGCGTTACTGTAAATTCGGCGCCATTATCTTTTTCACCCATAGCTGTAATTGTGCCATGATGTCTTTTTGCTATTTTTCTGCAAAGCGAAAGACCAAGGCCATTTCCTTCATACTCGTCTTTGGAATTTAATCTTTCAAAGGCAGTAAAAATTCTTTCGGCGAAAGCAGCATCAATTCCGATACCGTTATCTTTGATTATAATTTTTACAGCTTCCTCACCGTCAAGTGTACTTTTTTCGCAGGTAATAATAACTCTTGGAGGCTCATCTGCTTTTGAGAATTTCAGCGCATTTTGCAGCAGGTTATAAAATAGCTGAGTAATAAGAATCGGCGCTCCCTCGATATCGGGCAGATCACAAGAATTGAATATTGCCCCTTTCTCTTTTATGATGAGTTCCAAATCTGTTTTTATGCCGTCAATTACTTCATTGAGATGAATTATTTCAATAGACTGTTTGGTTTTATCGATAGTAGAATAGCTAAGAATGCCTTCTATTATATTATTCATTCTAATTGTAGACTGATCTATTTTATTGAGATATTTTTTAGAGTTTTCATTAAAATTAGTTTCTTTTTCATTTCTTAAAAGCGTATTGAAAATTTTAATTTTTCTCACAGGTTCTCTCAAATCATGACTCACTACATTGGCAAAATGGAGCAGGTCGTCATTAGAACGTTTTAATTCGTCGGTACTTTGAGTGACCTGTTTTTTTAATTCTTCTTCAAATTGTCTTTGCTCGTTAATATCCTGTATGATTCCAATAATAGTAATTGGCGTGCCATTTTCATCTTTGATGACCCTGCCATTTATTTTGGTCCATCGAATGGATTTATCCTCATTTACAACTCTTGCCTCATAAGATATTTGTCCGGTATTTTCAGCTTCCAGATGCGCTTTTTCACGTACTGTGAAATCCTCAGGATGTAATTTTGCAATTAATTCTTCACTATCAATATCTGAATCGATAGACAAAATCGCATTGAAATTCCCGCTGGTTTTGACTTTTTTTGTTTCCAGGTCAATTTCATAGGCTCCCATACCGGAAGATTCAATTGCGATTCTTAATCTTTCTTCCGCACTCTGTACCTGCAGTCTTGCCAAATGCAAATCTGTAATATCTGCGCCTGTATTCATCACTCCATAAATATGGCCGCCCTCATCTGTGAGAGGGATAAAGCTATAGTTGAAATAATGCGTTTTGAGAACTCCGTCGATTATCAGATCTACTTTTTTGTCTTTGGCATGAAAGGGAATGCCTGTTTTTAGCGCATGGATAGCCTGATCAAAAAAAACATCCTTTCTAATTTCGGGAAGTACATCCAGATAGTTTTTTCCTAAAACGTCATCACCTTTGCCCCATGTCTTAATCATGGCAGTATTGGCCAATTCTATTTTAAGTGTTTCTCCTGAGTATACTGCAATAGGCAAAGGGGTATTGTCTACGATATCTTTTAGGAGCCTCATATTTTTGTACATGGCAATAATGTGTTAGGTTTTATTTGCGAAGCTAATTTTTTTTGTGTTTGAATTGTTATACTAATGAACGAAAGTATTTCACAATTGCGATGTTTTTATATTCTTATCTACAAATCGCTAGTATTTTTTTGAATACCATAAATTTTAAGTTACAAAATCGTCAGGTCCTTCAAAGCTAATTTATATAAAAAGAATTTAATTTGTTTAACATTTATTCAAAATGATTAGACAATTTTCTATCTTTAACAAAAAGCTATCGCGATTATTTAATTTATGACAAAAATAATTAAAATCGGGCTTTAATTTTAATAAATAAAATCTCATTTTCTAATTTAGAATGTTTGTAGCTGCTTAAATAAGCTGAAATTTAATTAAAACAAAAATGAAAAAAATTGTCATCATTGGTGGAAGCAAAGGAATTGGCAATGCAATTTTACTGCAGCAACTGGAAAGTCATAAAGTGTATAATCTCAGCAGAACATCTCCTGAAATTTCGCATCCTAATTTGACTCATTTCCCGGTTGATGTATTGCGGGACGACTTACCGGAGATCGAAAATATTGATGCCTTAATTTATTGTCCGGGATCTATAAACCTGAAACCGATCTTAAATTTAAGCGTGGAGGATTTTAGAAATGATTTTGAAATTAATGTGATTGGTGCCGTAAAAGTAATTCAGAACTATTTGCCTGTTTTAAAGAAAGGGCACAATCCGTCTATTGTTCTGTTTAGCAGTATTGCAGCAAAGTTAGGAATGCCTTTTCATGCCAGCATTGCAACAGCAAAAGCAGGAGTTGAAGGTCTTGTAAAATCCTTAGGTGCAGAACTGGCTTCAGTAGTTCGCATTAATGCCATTGCTCCAACAATTACTGAAACTTCATTGTCGGCTTCTATTTTACGAAACGACCGCATGAAGGAAAATATGATGGAACGACATCCAATGAAAAACTATTTAAAGCCACAAGAGGTTGCCCAAATGGCAAATTATCTAATTTCAGATGAGGCAGCATCAATATCAGGTCAGGTTTTTCAGATGGATTATGGTTTAGTAAGCTTTAAATTATAGAAAAATAATTATGAAAATTCTCTTAACAGGCGCAACAGGCTATATCGGAAAAAGACTTCTTCCTATGTTGTTGAGTAAAGGTCATGAGGTAATATGCTGCGTGAGGGATAAAAACAGGTTTTATTATCCTGAAGAATTTGAAAAAAAACTTCAGGTGATTGAAGTCGACTTTCTGGATCCCAAAACTGTAGAAAATATACCTGAGGATATTGATGCAGCCTATTATCTTATTCATTCCATGTCCGGTTCAGCCTCTAATTATGATGAATTGGAAAGTATTTCGGCACATTATTTTGTAGAAAAGATGAATAAAACAAATGCGCAACAGGTTATTTACCTTAGCGGAATTGTAAACGACAAATGCTTATCCAAACATTTGTCTTCCAGACAGGCAGTAGAGAATATTTTAAAAACAGGAAATATTCCAACGACCACTTTGCGAGCCGGAATTATTGTAGGCTCGGGGAGCGCTTCTTTTGAAATCATACGGGATTTGGTCAACAAACTCCCTGTTATGATTACGCCTAAATGGCTCAATACAAGATGCCAGCCCATTGCAATCAGCGATGTTTTGGAATTTTTACTGCGATCATTGCTAAATCCTGTAACCTATAACCAGAATTTTGATATTGGCGGTCCTGATATACTAACCTACAAAGAGATGCTGCTGGAGTTTGCCAAAGCGAAAAAACTTAAAAGATATATTTTTACGGTTCCAATAATGACGCCTAAACTTTCGTCTTACTGGTTGTATTTTGTCACATCTACTTCTTTTAAGCTGGCCTCAGCTTTGGTAAGCAGTATGAAAGTAGAAGTAATATGCAAGGATAACAGAATAAACAGTTTATTGGCAATAACGCCCATAAGCTACAAGAAAGCGCTGGAAAGAGCCCTGATAAAGATTAATGAAAATGCCGTAATTTCGAGTTGGAAAGATTCTCTTATAAGCGGACAATTTAAAGGAAATGTTGCCGGCTATCTTAAGGTTCCTAAAAAGAATTGCTTTATCGACCGAAGAAAGAGGGAAATTAAAAACAGGGAATATACCATTGATAGAATTTGGTCTATAGGAGGAGAAACAGGTTGGTATTACGCAGACTGGCTTTGGGATTTACGCGGATTTATGGATAAGGTTTTTGGAGGTGTGGGCACCAGAAGAGGAAGAACCCATAAAAACAACATACATACCGGAGATGCACTTGATTTCTGGAGAGTTGTTTATGCCAACAAAGCCGAGGGGAAACTCATCTTATATGCAGAAATGAAACTGCCCGGTGAAGCCTGGCTGGAATTTAAAATTATTAATAATACTTTGTATCAGGCAGCTACCTTTAGGCCAAGAGGATTATTGGGAAAACTCTACTGGTACAGCGTTTTTCCTTTTCACGGATTTATATTTAATGGAATGATTAATAAGTTGATTTCTTAACAATTGCAGTCTTTAGACAAAATTGAGATTCATTAAGATTAGTTTTTTTTATTATTTCTTTATCATCTTCTAATTCATGCAAAGTTTGAGTTGGAATTTTAATCGTAATATCCGGTAAGGTTCTGCCCAACTGACCATGACCTTAGCTTTTGGGGCAAATAATTTCCTTCTTAAAAAATAGAGAATTTCTGCTTAGTTACTTTTTCTTAACTATAATTTGGGATTATAAAGAAAATAGAAACAGGCGGATTTTGTAGATTTACGTTTCATAATTAAAATTGCAAAATATGAGTTTATTAGAAGATTTAAAGTGGCGCTATGCTACAAAAAAAATGAATGGAAATGCAGTTCCACAAGAGAAAGTAGATTATATATTAGAGGCAGTAAGACTTTCTGCATCTTCTTCCGGACTTCAGCCTTATGAAGTATTTGTGATAACGAATCCTGAACTTTTAGAAAAAATAAAAGCAGTGGCATGGAACCAAAGCCAGATTACAGACTGTTCGCACTTATTGGTTTTTGCAGCCTGGGATGGTTATTCATTGGAGAGAATAGAAAAAGTTTTTAACAGAACAATTGCTGAAAGAGGTCTTCCTGCAGATACAATGGATGATTATAAAAAAACGCTGTGGGGCATGTACGAACCGCTTTCACAGGAATGGCATGCTAACCACGCAGCACGTCAGGCATATATTGCCTTAGGAACTGCACTAGCAGCAGCAGCGGAGCAAAAAGTAGATGCAACACCAATGGAAGGTTTCGTTGCCGAGGAAGTAGACAAACTTTTAGAACTGAAAGAAAAAGGATTGAAAAGTGCTGTAATACTGCCTCTTGGTTATAGAGATGAAGCAAATGACTGGCTTGTAAATATGAAAAAAGTGAGAACGCCTAAAGAAATTTTTATTACAGAAATTAAGTAATAGCGTTATAACTCCCTGAGATATTGCAATAAAGCCTGAGCTGGAAATAATCCGGCTCAGGCTTTAATTTTTTGCACTTTTAACCAAACTATTAAGCCAATTCTGTTAGTCAATTCATTTAGATTGAAAATAAACTTAAGTCAAGGCAATGATTTTTCGAATAAAAAGTTTGAAATTTGCAAAAAAATAGTTGACTCATGGCAACATCAACAGAATCTCTCGAAGAATTTTGCAGGCATAAATTCAATACTTTATCACAAAATCTTACTAAGCACACAGGTCAATTTAATGTATTTAGAATTGAGGATCGTATTGCTGCAAATACAACATCTTCAACCTATATTCGCAGGGATTTTTTTAAAATTATGCTCTTTCGCGGGAATAATGTATTCCATTACGGAGACAGGAGTATTGCCGTTAAAGGGAATACTTTGTTATTCTTTAATCCAAAGGTTCCTTATACTTATGAGGCATTGGAACCAGACACAAAAGGATGTTTCTGCGTTTTTAAAGAAGAATTTTTTCAAGAGAGTTTCCGTATTAATTTAAATGAATTACCCATTTTTTCGGTGGGATCGTATCCGGTTTTTGAACTCAATGATAAAGAATATACTGAGATCAGTACTATTTTTGAAAAGATTATTGCAATTATTGAAAAGGACTATATTTATAAGTATGAGTTAATTAAAAGTTATGTCAGCGAATTGATCTTTTTAGCGTTACAACTGCATCCGGCTGAGGATCTTTTTCGGCATATTGATGCAGGATCCCGAATTACTGCTGTATTTACTGAACTTTTGGAGCGACAATTCCCCATTGAATCAACAGGGCAGCGTTTTGAGTTAAGATCTCCAAAAGTAGTAGCTGAAAGGTTGTCCGTACACGTTAATTATCTAAATCGGGCGATTAAAAAAACGACCGGACGCACTACTACAGATCATATTTTTGAAAGGCTTGCAACTGAAGCAAAAGCATTGCTTAAATATACCAATTGGAGCATTGCAGAGATTAGCTATGCACTCGGGTTTGAGGATCAGGCGCACTTCAATAACTTTTTCAAAAAACAAACGAACAGCAGTCCGTCGTCAGTTAGAAAGGTTTGAATTTGACAAAAAATGGTGTTGTTTTCACAAAAGGATGCTGCTTTCCTGCTTTACCTTTGTCTCAAAATAAAAAATTATGAGCACAACTAAAGTTTGGTATATAACGGGAGCCTCTAAAGGAATAGGATTTTCCCTGACGAAACAACTTCTGTCCTTAGGTCACAGCGTTGCAGCTACCTCAAGATCAATGAATGTATTTGAACAATTTTCAGAATACGGAGACAGATTCCTTGAATTAAATGTCGATTTAAAAAGTGAGCAATCCATTGCGTCATCATTTAAAAAGACAATTGAAAAGTTTGGAAAGGTTGATGTAATTGTAAATAATGCAGGTTATGGCTTAGGAGGCGCATTGGAAGAACTCACTTCGGACGAAATAAACGAAAATTTCGAAGTAAACTTTTTTGCTGCTGTGAGAGTTGTTCAGAAAGCTTTGCCTTATCTGAGAGCACAGCATTCAGGTCACATTATTAATATTTCGTCAATAGCGGGTTTTGCACCGGGGATGGGATGGTCAATGTATTGTGCTGCAAAATTTGCCTTAAGTGGTTTATCAGAAGCGCTCGCAAATGATTTAAAGCCACTTGGAATACATGTTACAAATGTGTTGCCAGGATGGTTTAGAACAAATTTCGCAAAACCTGATTCTATTGTCTATAACAAAAAACAGCTGCAGGAATATCATTATCTGCGTGAATATCATGAAAAAATGAACAGTATGGATGGAATCCAACCTGGAAATCCGGATCTGGTTGCGAATGCTTTTTTACAGGTAGTGCTCAGTCAAAATCCCCCAGTCAATTTGTTTTTAGGAAGTGATGCTTTTAACAGGGCAAAAAGTAAAATTCAGCAATTAAATAAAGAAATGTCAGACTGGCAAGCGGTTTCTCAATCAACAGATTTTGTATTATAGTCAAACAAAAAGTCTAAATTTTATAAACGGACCTGAAGATTAAGTATTCTGCTTTTATATTTAAAACAGACATTGTAAGTTATTACAAAGTTTTTCAGCGTTATTACAAATTAGCATTATTGCCCTTTGATATGGTTTTATTTTGTTATAGAATTGCACTGAATTTAAAGGCAATGAGGTTCTTTATAAAGAGCTTTTTTTACTAAAAATCAGTTAGGGAATGAAATACAAAAACATATTACTAGTCAACGATATAAATGATGATGCAGAGACTTTTGTATTAGTCCTCAATGCAATTCATCATGAAATTAAGTCATCAGTAGAAAGTAGCGCATTGGAAGCTCTGAAAAAGCTTCAGGATTCAAAATTATTGCCGGATATTATTTTCCTGGATTATAACATGCCGTACCTTGATGCAACTGGATTTCTCAAATTGCTTCGGGATATTAAAGGTCTAAAAGGAATTCCGGTTGTACTTTATTCCCGAAATTCCGGACTTATGTTAGAGGAAGTAATGAGCAAATTCAAAGGAGTGCAGTTTTTAAAGAAGAGTGCGAATTTTAAAAAGCTTTTTAAGTCCCTGCAAAAGATCATGATATCTGATAAGTCTGAAAAAAAAGTATAACGGCTTCGAATTCGTCGAGCCAATAATTACTTCATTTTAGATTCAATCAAAGCATTAATATTCAAGAATATAAATTTTTTTGTTTTCATAATCCCAAATCGTTTTATATTGAGAAAAGAAACGATAACCGATGTCCATAAAGTTAGGTTCGGTAATAGATAGTGCTTTTCTAATGATCTGAGTACCTTCCAAATCACAGAATTCTACTCCTTTTAAATCAGTTTTGAATTTTCCGTCGATAATAATATTCTTGACATTCAGCAAGGCATCGCCTCCGCTGTCTGTTCCTGAATTAAGGACATAACCCTTTCTTTTGAGCTCGTTACCGGAAATGGTATCTAATTGTAATGATCCGTATTGTCCTGTATCAAGTGCGCCTAAAACATCGATCTTGCCAATTTTAATTTTAACAAGAGGATGATTTGGTAATTTTCTGATTTCAAAATCGATAACAGCCAAAACGGTTTCATTTACTAAAAAATCCTTAGAAATGCTGCGCTCGGCAGAAGTTTTATAAAATGTAATTTTCCTTTGGATATAATCCAGCTTAAAGAGATAACCTTTAAAGAAATTATGTCCTAAATAGCCGATACAGTCCGGTGTTATGTATCGCTGTAGAAAATCATAATTTCCGCTAGTGATATTTTCAAGATTTCGATACGTTATGCCGTTGGTAAACTTAATTTCCCGGATCGTGTCCGTTACACTGGTTTTGTAAGACTGTCCGCTGGCAACGACACCTTTACCACGCTCTTTTTTATTGGGCAGTTTGATCAGATTATCATTGAGGTTAATGGAAGAGGCGCTTCCTGTATCAAACATAAATTTGCCTTCTACACCATCAACTGTCCCTGAAATGAAGGGGAAAGCATTGATAAGGGTGATAGGGAACACGACAATATCGCCATGAAGTTCAGGTGATTTTTCGTAGACTTGAGCTTTAATTTGAGTTGAAAAACAACAAAATAATAAATTAATTAACCAAAAATGTAAATTGAGACGTGACATATATTTAATGAATTTATACTCTTTGACTTTATTTTTGTTTTAATGTACCAAAGCAAAGATGGTGAATTAGACAGAAAAAAAATATGATGTAGGTCGAAAAAAAAAGCAGATAAATTTCGAGTACTGTAGTGGTTACCAAAATAATGGAGGTACCTTGCATCAAAGCAAATCTCATGATGCAAGATACCTCCAATTTTTATGACTTTAATTCAAATGGAATCTGTTTAATAAATAAACGGCAATTCTATTTTAAACTAAAAGCTCTTTCATTCCAAATGCTGTTAAAACTTTTTCGTATTGCACTTTTACAGCCTCGTTAGCGGTCTCCACAATTTCACCTGTACTTGGATCAACAACGGTTCTTAACGGTCTTTGTCCTTTTGGTAGATTGATGAGGTTTACTACAGTATCTGCAACATCCTGCGGATTTGGTTTTACGGTTTCAAATATCTCCCCAATGGCTCCAAACAATTTATTGGGAACATCTGCTATCGCTTTATAATCATCAACAACTGATGTATCAGAACCGGCTTGAATCTTTTGGGACATTTCAGTAGGGAAGGCGCCAGGCTGAACAATGGCTACGTCAACCCCTAACGGACGCACTTCATAATGCAAACCTTCGCTTAAACCTTCCAAAGCAAATTTTGAAGCAGCGTACACTACTGTAAAAGGCGCGGAAAATCTGCCCCATCCACTCGAAACATTAATAATTAAACCTTCCGATTGTTTACGCATAAAGGGTAATGCCAGTTTCATCCATCTCCAGGGAGCGATAACATTCACATCAAACATGTTTTGCACATCATCAGTAGTAGCGCTTTCTGCTACGCCAAACATCGAAATACCTGCATTATTGACTAGCACATCAATTCGCCCTTCTGCAGCGATAATGGTATCAAATGCATTTTTCACACTCGTCTCGTCGGTTAGTGAAACATCAAGGACAGTTATATTTTCTACCTTTTCTAACGCTATTGCTTTCTCGGCATTCTTTCCTTTGGTATCTCTCATAGTAGCATAAACTTTATGCCCAAGAGCGGCAACACTATTGGCTGTTAGCCATCCAAACCCACTATTTGTTCCTGTAATTAATACAACTTTTTTGCTCATATTTTCGTTATTTAAAATAATGAGACAAAGGTTGGTATCTAATAAAAGAAATCGTTTACCATATGGTAAAAAGTGATTTTAACGAATATTTTTTCGTATCCTGCTCAATGATTGTTGGGTGATTCCAAGGTAAGAAGCGACATGAGAAAGAGGAACCCTATTGACAATTGCAGGGAAATTTTTGATAAACGATAAATAACGCGTCGTAGCATCTTCAGACACCAGCGGGCTTCTTCTTTCAATCGTTTTTAATAAGCAATTTTTTAATATCAGCCCTGTAATAGCATCCCAGCCCACAATAGTATTTCCAATCTCGTCCCAGTCTTTCTTTGAAAAAACAAGCAATTTGCAGTCGGTCACTGCCTGTATGTACTCGGAAGCCACCACTTGCGCTTCAAACTTTTGTTGGTCCGAAACAAAATTATTCTCGTCAATGAAGTGATGGGTGATTTCCTGACCTTTATTGTTGTAATAACAGAAACGAACGACACCTTCAATAATAAATCCAACCTGTTTGGGAATCTTTCCTGCTTCGGAAAAATAGTCGTCTTTATGAAGCTCCAGCATTTTTGCCTTGCTCATAATCAGATCTGTCTGCTGCTTGTTCAGATTGCCAAACTGTAATATGTAATCAATAAACGCTTTCATGGGTGAAATATAAGATTTAATGGCAGTAGTTCATTTACCATTTGGTAAAAAGTTTTGGCAATTACATATAACTCCAGTTTAATCGCAAAATTTTTTATTCTTTGCGGTATTGCAACAAAAAACAAGGTTGGTTTTTAGAATTTATTTCTTTAGAATTAAAAACCGAATTCGTATATTGTTCTGCTAAAATTGGCTATGTCAGTGATATACAATTTTAAAACATCGGTTTTCAAATATTTTTCAGTTCATTTTAATAGAAATAGTCCAAATTATGAAAAATTCATTACTGCTGTTCATAGCTTTCTTAGCTTTAACAGCGTGCTCAAAACATCAGCAAAAAAAAGATATTACGATCACTGGAATAGATTCCACATTAAAACCTGGTGATGATTTTTTTAAATATGTAAATGGTAAATGGTATGATTCTGTATCAATACCTGCATCTCAAGCCGGAGTTGGCGCATATATGTTTATGAATTTTCCACAACGAATTCGTTTGCAGGGAATATTGGACAGTCTTTCTAAAAGCAAGAGTTCAGCGGGGAGTATAGCACAAAAGGTAGGAGATTTTTATGCATCAGGTATGGATACTGTAACCATTGACAAACGCGGTTTTGCACCGATTAAACCTTTGCTTTCTAAAATCGATGCCATTAGCGATTTACCGTCCTTAATGAACTTTGTAGTGAATGAGGCAAAAGTAAACAATCCCTCTATTATAGCTTTTGGAGTCTCACCCGATGAAAAAAACAGCAGTATGAACATTGCCCAAATTTATCAAACGGGTATTGGTTTGCCTGACAGGGACTATTATTTCAAATCGGATTCACCAACTGTAGCCATACAGGAAGCGTACAAAAAATACCTGACTACATTATTTAAGCAAACAGGCAGCAATGCGATAGAGGCTAAAAAGAATGCTAATTTGGTTTACGATATTGACAAACAACTCGCTGTTTCGCATAAAACAAAAGTTGAACTTCGCGATGTACAGGCAAATTATAATAAAATAGCTGTTTCGGATCTCTCTAAAAGACATCCCAACATAGACTGGACTACTTTTTTAAATAAGTTAGGCGCTCAAACCGATTCTATTAATGTGGGGCAGCCTGCCTATTATGATGCCCTTAATAAGCTTTTAAAAACCGTTCCCATTGCTAATTGGAAAATTTACCTCAAAGCAAATTCCATAGAAAGATATGCAGATGATTTAAGTAAACCTTTTGGTGATGCCTTATTTGAGTACACTAAAGTACTTTCTGGTCAGGCTGTTCAAAAATCACGCGGCGAAAAAATGGCGAACGTCCTTGATATTTACTTAGGCGAAGCGTTGGGTGAATTGTATGTGAAGAAATATTTTTCTGAAGATGCCAAAAAACGTATGTTAACGCTCGTGAATAATCTGCAAAAAGCCTATGCCAAAAGAATTGACAAATTAGATTGGATGAGCCAAAGTACGAAACAAAAGGCAAAAGAAAAATTGGCTGCCATGACCAAGAAAATAGGATATCCTGATAAATGGAGGGACTATAGCAATGTAAATATAGGCAGAGGTACTTATTTTGAGAATATGGTTTCGGCCGCTACCGCTTTATATCAATTTCAATTGAAAAAATTAGGCAAACCAGTTGATAAATCAGAATGGTATACAACAGTTCCAACTGTTACGGCATATAATAATCCTACGGCAAATGAAATTGTTTTTCCTGCAGGTATCCTACAGCCTCCATATTTTGATAATGACGCAGATGATGCACTTAACTACGGAGGTATCGGAATGGTTATAGGTCACGAAATAACCCATACTTTTGATGATCAGGGTGCCCAATATGACAAGGATGGAAACTTAAAAGACTGGTGGACAAAAGAGGATTATGCAAAGTTTAAGTCCAAAATACAACAGGTTATCAATTTGTACAGTACCTATACTGTCTTAGATGATCTACACATTAACGGCGCAATGACAGTTGGTGAAAATACAGCGGATATTGCCGGAATAGCAGTTGCCTATGATGCTTTTAAAATGACCCAGCAAGGACAGGGAAATACAAAAATTGGCGGCTTTACTCCAGACCAGCGCTTTTTTATTTCTATAGCCAAAATATGGAGGGTAAAAATGAAAGATGAGTTCCTGCGTTTGTGGATTAACAATAATCCACATTCTCCACCAAATTGGCGCGTAAATGGTCCTCTGATGAACACCACACCTTTTTACCAGGCATTTAATGTAAAACCGGGAGATAAAATGTTTTTACCCAATAAAGACAGAATAACAATTTGGTAAATACTCTTGAACTCCAAAGTGTTCCTATGAAAAAATGCGCAAATGTCTTGATGGACTTTGCGCATTTTTTTGGTTTGGAATTTGCAAATTTTATAAGTTTCCCTATCTTTTTAGGTTTTAGATTAAATAAAAAAGGCTTCAGTTTTCACTTAAGCTTTGTCCTGGTAGCCCCTGATGGGACAATTTTTGAACCGTTATCTGAATGATTTAAAATAATAAAAGGGAAAATGATTTATTGATCATTTTCAGATTCCAAAAAATGATACGTGAATATAGTTGGAGTACGGTTAGACATAGAGCAACGGAAAGTCAATAAATTATTAGTATGTTGCTCCCGCCTATATTATATTACTGATACTGATTCGTATAGTATTAAAAATAAGAAAGAAGCAGGGAGAATATTAAATGTATTGGAGTAGTTGTATATTTGTAAAATGAGACTAAAAGTCAGCATAGTAGACATTTTTCCTAAATATTTATTTTGGGATAGGGATTATAGTAAGCTTGATATTGAAAAAGATAAAGCGTTTATAATTCCAAGGGCGTTGTATGCCACTACTTCGGAAACTTTCCAAACAGATATTCAGCTTTTGGAAAAAATCTATACTTCATCTGATATTGTAAAATATCTAAAACTGACAAAAGAGAACATTAGTAATAAGGTATGTCTGAGTGTTGCTGATCGATATCATGTGAAGCCTTTTCAACGTTTTGTACTCCATATTTAATATCCATCATAAATGAATGCTGTGTCTCCGGAAATATTAAAACTATTTTGGAATTGCAGAGTTTGACTTCGCTCTCAGAATTTGCCTTTAATTAAAAAAGTCTTAAATGAAAATAACTACGAACCTGAGCATTTAAATTCTGAATGTTTGAAAGTAAGTTTTGTCCATAAAAAAAGTCCTAATTTTCATTAGGACTTTTTGTGGGGAGAGCAGGATTCGAACCTGCGAAGTTTTCACAGCAGATTTACAGTCTGCCCTCGTTGGCCGCTTGAGTATCTCCCCGATCTCAGCGTTAATGCGCTTTGTTGTTCTAAGCGGTTGCAAATATATGAACGTTTTTGAGCTTTACAAACTAAAATTGCAATTAATTTTAAGTTATTTTTAAATTAATTTTTAACCTATTGGTATTGAATAAAATAAAAATATCTAAAATAATGATTTTTTTTCGATGCAGCGTAAATATTGGTGTTTTTTAGATAAAAAGTATGGAGTTTTCCTTTTCAACTGGGGGATTTGCTATAAAGTTTGAATCACATTTTACTGATATTTTTTAAAAATAAAATTATCGAATTAGATTTTAAATCACACTAGAGACAAAAGGTTTTCCACCCTTTAAGTTTTAAACTTTACTTTCAATTTAAATTATCGCTGGAAACAGCTTTTTTTAACGCACTGCTGTTTAATCTTAAATATGTAGGTAAAGATGTTCAATCCTTTAAAAAGCGTCCTAAGCGGATATTTACAACTATTAAAACTAAGTTGCATTTAATTCGGTAATAGTCTAAACAAAAAAATCTCCACTAGGGAGATTTTTTTGTTTAGACTTAATCTTGGATATTATTTAGCCAAAAGTTCTAATATTTTTGCTCTTAATTCCGGACCTCTTAAGTCTTGGGCCACCACTTTTCCTGATGCATCAAGTATAAAAGTTGCCGGAATAGATTCTACTTTGTATTGTTGAGCAATTGGTTCATCCCAAAATTTAAGGTTTGAAACGTGTGTCCATGTCAGGCCATCTTTTGCGATCGCTTCTGTCCACTTGCTTTTTTCTTTATCCAAAGATACACCAACAATGTTTAGTCCTTTAGAATGTAATTCTTTATAAATAGCAACCACATTCGGATTTTCTTTTCTGCATGGTCCGCACCATGAAGCCCAGAAGTCAACAATAGTTACTTTTCCTAAGCTTTCTTTAAGCGAAATTACTTTCCCCTGAGGATTTGGTGCAGAAAAATCTGATCTTCATTTAGCGTCACCAACAGGAGGAGCTGTTGCACCAACTGCAGGCATTTTTGCTTGACCAAGTTTTGTTTTAATTTCTTTACCAGGAGTGGTTTTTTTCAAAGACTCATCCAAAGAGTTGTATAAAGCTTCTGCTTTTTTAACATCAGTAGAAGGATCTCCTAACATACCTTGAATAATCAATGCAGAAATATAAGATTTTGGATGACTTTCAGCGTAAGCTAAATATTTCTTTTTAGAATCTGCCTGAACCTCAGTTTGAATTTTCATGTATTGTTTCATCAAACCGTTGATAGTTGCTGTATCCTGAGCTTGTTGAGCAGCTTGCATTTTTTGAGTGTTATTTTTTTGAAAATCAACTAATGCTTTTTGAGTTTTAGTAAGATCGTCATTAAATTTCACGTACTCATCATTATTGTAAGTTCCTGAAATTTTAGATTTATGGATGCTGTCTTTATCGATTGCAATTTTAATTTCTCCTGTTTCCAAGATAAAAGGAATTGGACCGTTTGCACCTTGAAGAATTAAAGTATGAAATGCTGGTTCAGTTACTTTTCCTTTAATTTCAAATTTTCCATTTTCTACTTTTACTGTATCAAGAGCTAATGGCATTTTTGTAGCAGGGTCCTGACCTTGAAGAATGATTGTTTTTCCGTTTTCAATTCCAGTTGCAGTTCCTGTAATTAGGTATTCTCCGTCTTTAACTTTGCTGCAAGAAATTATCGCTACAGAAGCGGTAAGTAAAAAAAGTATTTTTTTCATTATAAAAAATTAATTAGTTAATTGATTTGTGCAACAAAAGTATCTAAAAATATAAAACTTAAAGAATTTTGTAACCTAAAATTTTGTTATAGTTTTTTTATGCTTAATTCTCATGTTTTCAGTGTGTTTGCTGGTATAATTAAACTTAAAATTTCCAATAATATTATTATTTGGAAATAAAATATATAATTTTCTGATTTTTAAGCATAAAAAAAGCATCCTGTTGTCAGAATGCTTTTATAGTATAGTACGGTTTAAATCTATTCCTGATTTGTCTTTTTTCTCCAGGTAAAAGAGTTTAAAATGTGTCTTTTTGCGAATCTTCCAGGAGAATCTGCGTTTACCATTTTCACGTAAGTAGCTTTAGGAACACTGATGTATTCGTAAACACTTCCGTTAGAAAAATCGATAATTAAACGACCTTCAACAAATTTATAATCAGTGATTGAACAAGTTGAAATCGTTTCTGTATATTCAGGTAAATTTGCTTTAATTGTCTCAGGGTTAATACTAACCAAAAAGTGGTAAGCTTCAATAATAGCTTTACTTTTTTCTTCAGCAGCTTTTAAACCAGCGTCATCACCTTGAAATTTATCAGGATGAGATTCTTTCATCGCATTACGATAAATGGTTTTCAAATCTTTTAATTCTGCAGTTTTATCAACGTTTAGTAACTTGCGGTATTCAACTATTTTTTTCATAAATAAAAGGTAACTTATTGTCTATTAGTTTGAAATGAATGTTTTTTACTTCAAAACGACAAATTTTTTGCAAAGGTACACTTTTTTTTAACTTTTTACTTTTCATAGAAAAAATATTCAGGAAAAGTTATTAGTTAAATGTTAGATGTTAGATGTTTTTGTGATATTAAGTAATTTTCAACCGCAAAGGCGCAAAGTTTTATACGCACAAAGTTGAATAAAAACGCAAAGTTCGCAAAGCCAGACGAAGCAGCTTTGCGAACTTTGCGAAAAATCTTAGCGCTCTTTGCGGTTAAATCCTCATTTCAAAACCTGAAAACTGAAACAAAGAAAACCTGAAACAAAGAAAACCTGAAACAAATTTTATTTATCCTCAGCCTTTAGATTCGCTTTATGAAAGTTTTTTGATTTCTTAGGGTATTTATCATAACTAATATCGCTCGGATTTTCGATAACGGATTTAATCGTAATCAAATCACCCACAGCATGATTAGCAGTTACTAATTTATAATCTAAAAGATATTCGCCACAAAAATAATTGTTGTTTTCATCTTTTTCTATGATGCCGGTGTAAACCCCTTTTTGCAGCATTTTTTCGTGTGAATCCTTAGACATGACTTTATGTATTTAAAATTGAAGCCACAAAGTTAATCATTTATTGTTTGATTTAGGGAGTTCGCAACAATCTCAGTATATTTGCACATGCAAAAAAACTTTAAGCCACATCCTAATTCGTTCAAAAATACATTTTGTGTTTTTCATGAAGTGCTTGCAGATGAAGTCGAAGGTTTAAAAAAACAGTTTGAAAGCAAAGCAGGAAGTACTTATTATTATACAGAAGCCGGAATGTATCGCGTTTCAAACCATTGGGGAAGACTGGCAAACAGCAAATGGCGTTTAATTGCAATGGAACCCGAAACGCCGTCGAAAACCAAAATAGGTTTTGCAGCCTGGAACGAATTCTATCGGGATAATGCAGAAGAAAAACTATATTATATCGAAGCCGATTTTGATAAAAATACCGTGACCTATCAGCATAAAAAAAATCCGAAATATGATGAAAAAGCAATTCTGAGAACCAGTTTTGAAACCACAAAACGAATCAAGCAAATCCGGAATCTGCAGCAATTAACCTCTTGGGCAAAACATTTTGATTATGAAGATATTGATGATTTGAGAAAGCAAATTATAACAGAATTGATTTTTACCGAGAAAACTTTAGACGAAATTAAAAGAGAAATATAATGGGACGCAACAACGAAAGGAATATTAAAAAACACAACGATAAATTGCACAAAGCCCAAAACAAAGTAAAACAGGCCGAAATTGCACGTAAAGAAAAGCTAAAAGAGATTATCAAAAAGTTCAACGAGAATAAAGAAGAAAAATAAAAAGTTCGCCACGAATTAGCACTAATTTTTAAACGTAATTTACTAGTGTAAATTCGTGAAATTCGTGGCAAAAAAATAAAAAATATAAAGATGAAATTTGAAGATTTAAAAGTAAGTGTGCAGGAGATAATCGATTTAATCGCTGCAAAAAATAACAGAGAAGCCAATAACAAACTGCTTGAAGTAAATGAAACTTTAGACGAAATGCTGGATCATGCAGAAGAAGATGAAGATTTAAGAGAAATCAGCAGATATCAGGTTTTATTGAACCAATTGCATGTTAAAATTAATGGCGAAGAGCAGGTTGATGGAGAATAAGTGCTTTTGCGATACAGGATTATTGTTTAAAGATTGCTGCGGATTGTATCTGGAAAACAATCAAAAAGCACCAACAGCATTGGCTTTAATGCGTTCCAGATATTCCGCGTATGCGACTCATAATGCCGATTATCTTTTGGAAACTACTCATGTTTCTGAAAGGAAATACTATTCAAAGGCAGAAATCCTGAAATGGGCGACAAGCAATAAATGGCAAAAACTGGAAATTTTAAGTTTTACCGAAAACACAGTAGAGTTCAAAGCTTATTTTCTGGATTCAAACGGAAAACCCCAAACGCATTACGAATTTTCTACTTTTAAATTCGAAAATAATGCATGGTATTACCTTGACGGAAAGTTTGAATAATTGCTGAATTTATAAGGAATTTCACCCTGTTTTGCTTCGATATTTTAACTAAAAATTAATAAGCGTTTCTTTTTTCGTAATTCTAAAATAGTGTAATTTTAGAATTATGAAAAACGAATTTAAAAAAGGTTTTTATTTTAAGACGTACGAAGCCCCGTTTCAGTCTCCGTTTGAAAAGCTTTTTGGTATTTTTAAAGAGCTGATCACCCATACTTCGGGGGATTTTGACGAAGCGATAGACTGGCTTCGCGAGTTGGATAAAGAGTATAAACTTACCGACGAAAACTACACAATCGATGATTTTATCGAAGATTTAAAAAAGAAAGGTTACATAAAAGACGAGGTCAAAGAAGATGGAACCGGCGGTTTTGGAATTACTGCCAAAACAGAACGCGCCATCAGACAGCAGGCTTTGGATCAGATTTTCGGAAATTTAAAGCGTTCCGGAAATGGGAATCATAAAACCAAACATGCCGGAAATGGAGATGAACATACCGGAGAATTCCGTGAATTTAATTTTGGTGACGGTTTAGAGCGTATTTCCCTGACAGAAAGCCTTCGAAATGCGCAAGTCAATAACGGCGTTGAAAGTTTCATGCTGACCGAAAATGATTTGGTTGTAGAAGAAACACAATACAAAGCCCAAATGAGTACGGTTTTGATGATCGACATCAGCCACAGTATGATTTTGTACGGCGAAGACCGAATCACGCCTGCCAAAAAAGTGGCAATGGCTTTGGCCGAATTAATCACGACACGTTATCCAAAAGATACATTGGATATTTTGGTTTTCGGAAACGATGCCTGGACCATTCCGATAAAAGATTTGCCGTATTTGCAAGTAGGTCCGTATCACACAAACACCGTTGCAGGATTGCAATTGGCGATGGATATTTTGCGAAGAAAGCGAAATACCAACAAACAAATTTTCATGATTACCGACGGAAAACCAAGCTGCGTTCGCGAACGTGACGGTTCTTATTATATGAACAGTAACGGCCTTGACGAATATATCGTTGACAAATGTTATACGCAGGCACAACAAGCCAGAAAACTTCATATTCCCATTACGACTTTTATGATTGCAAACGATCCGTATTTACAGCGTTTTGTCAATCATTTTACAGAAGCCAATCAGGGAAAAGCATTTTACACCGGACTAAAAGGTTTGGGTGAAATGATTTTTGAAGATTATGAAACGAATAGGAAGAAACGAGTGAGATAGTTTTCAGTCGCAGTCTCAGTTTTCAGTTGTCACGCTGAGCGGAGTCGAAGCGCTTTTATACACAACGCATGTGTCTCCGCAAAGAAATGACACAATCTTTGTCATTCACAAAAAATATAAACAATACATATTTCAATAAAAATGGAAATAAATAACATAAACACATTAGGTCAGTTAAAAGCCTCAGGATATAAAAGTACAAGCATTAAAGACGAATTGCGAAACAATTTACGCGGGAAAATCAAATCGGGAGCGCCGGTTTTTGAAGGCGTTCACGGTTTTGAAAATACGGTAATTCCAGAATTGGAACGCGCTATTTTATCGCGTCATAATATCAATTTATTAGGACTTCGCGGTCAGGCGAAAACCCGTTTGGCGCGTAAAATGATCGAATTGCTGGATGAATATATTCCGTTTGTAGCGGGATCTGAAATCAATGACGATCCGTTGAATCCGATTTCTCGTTTTTCAAAAGATCTTATCGCTGAAAAGGGAGATGAAACCCCAATTTCGTGGCTGCACAGAAGCGAACGTTTCTTTGAAAAATTAGCCACACCAGATGTTACCGTAGCCGATTTAATTGGAGATGTTGACCCGATAAAAGCGGCGAATTTAAAATTATCCTACGCAGATGATCGTGTAATCCATTTCGGAATGATTCCAAGAGCGAACCGTTGTATTTTTGTTATTAACGAATTACCGGATTTGCAAGCCAGAATTCAGGTTGCGTTATTCAATATTTTGCAGGAAGGCGATATTCAGATTAGAGGTTTCAAATTGAGAATGCCGCTTGATATGCAATTTATTTTCACGGCAAATCCGGAAGATTATACGAATCGTGGAAGTATCGTTACGCCTTTAAAAGACAGAATTGGTTCTCAAATTCTAACACATTATCCTGAAAGTGTAGCCATTGCCAGAACTATTACAGAACAGGAAGCAAAATTAGATCAAAACCAAAGCGACATTGTTTATGTTCCGGGTCTGGCAAGAGATATTTTGGAACAAATTAGTTTTGAGGCTCGTGACAGCGAATATATCGACAATAAAAGTGGTGTAAGTGCGAGAATGAGTATCACGGCTTTTGAAAACCTGGTAAGTACGGCAGAACGCCGCGCCCTAAAAGCTGGAGTTGACAAAACAAATTTACGTCTGTCTGATTTTATTGGAATTATTCCCGCAATAACCGGAAAAGTAGAATTGGTTTACGAAGGAGAGCAGGAGGGAGCAGCTGCAGTGGCTCAGAACTTAATAGGATCTGCAATTCGAACTTTATTCCCAACGCTTTTGCCAAAAATAGAAAAACTGGAAAAACCGGGAGAAAAAACGCCATATTCTGATTTGATCGAATGGTTTTTCGCCGAAAGTGGTTTCGAATTATTAGACGATGCTTCGGATGCTGACTATCAGCAAATCTTAGATGAAGTAACTCCGTTAGATATTTTAGTAAAAAAATACCAGCCTGAATTGGATCAGGAAGACAAATATTTCTTCAAAGAATTTATTTTGTGGGGATTGGTTGAATACAAAAAACTAAGCAAAGATCGCTTCGCACAAGGACATCAGTTTAAAGATATGTACGGAAGTTATATTAGTAAATTGTAAGTTAAGAATTAAGAATTAAGAATTAAGAATTAAGAATATCTCTTAAACATCAAACCCGACAGGTTTTAAAAATCTGTCGGATTTGTTTTTTTTACTTCAGCCTTCAATTTTTTTGATTCGTTCTGTTTGTCATTTCGACGGAGGAGAAATCACATCAAGTATTCGCCAAAGATTGACGATTTTCTTTGAGGAGTTTCTAGTGTGATTTCTCCTCCGTCGAAATGACAAGATTGTGTTCAAACCCGACAGGTTTTTAAAATCTGTCGGGTTTTTTATGCGCGGCTATCTTTGTCAAAGTTTTAAACTTTGACAAAGATTATGCGATTCAATTTGTCAGTATTTTTATTTATTGAAAATAAACTCCATTACCAGTTTTATTTCCTCTACCTTGCTACGTTGGCTGTATTTGCAGTTTTCCCAAAACAAAAAATGGAAGATAATTTCGAAGATTTGATTGCGAGTTATATTGAGAACAAAGTTGGAATATCAGAACATTTTTTAAGTCCTGAACTGGCAAATCACTTAAAACAAAATCTGCTTGATTTAAATGAGAAAAGTTTACTTCTCGCTGCCGGAATCGGGAATTCAGAGAAGCTATCTTACGATGGCGCCATCAGAAGTGATTCTATTTATTGGTTGGACAAAAAACACAATAATGTTTTCGAGAATGAATTTTTCGATAAAATTGATGCTTTCATTTTATACCTAAACGAAAGCTGTTACACCGGAATTACAGGTTATGAATTTCATTATTCCTTATATGAAACCGGCGATTTTTACCTGAAACATTTGGATCAGTTCAAAAATAATCCAAGTCGGAAATATTCTATGATCAGTTATTTAAACAGCAATTGGAAAGAGGCAGACGGCGGAGAATTAATGATTCATCAGGAAAACAACAATCAGAAAATTTCGCCAACTCAGGGAAAAACAGTTTTCTTTAAAAGCAATGAATTAGTTCATGAGGTTTTGGTTACACAAAATACCCGAATGAGTATTACCGGCTGGTTAAAGAGTGATTAATGTGTTTTTTTTGAAAGTATAAAACAGATAAACCTTATTTTTGTATTCAAAATATAATGATATGTTGTTTCTAATTTTAAGTATTCTTTGTAGCGTAACGGTTGGTGTAATTTTCAAAATAACCCGAAAGTATAACGGCAACCCAATCCAAATTGTAGCTTTTAATTATGTGTTTGCCTTACTGCTTTGTTATTTTACGTTTAGCCCAAATCTTTCTGAAGTAGATTCAAAAGCACCGTGGAATATTTACCTTGCCATTGGCGTTTTATTACCTGTAGTTTTTCTGTTTTTGATTGCTTCTATAAAATACATGGGAATCGTTAAAACAGATGCCGCGCAGCGTTTATCACTTTTTATTCCAATACTGGCTGCCTGGTTTATTTTTAAAGAAGAATTTAATACTTATAAAGTTCTGGGAATCATAATTGGCTTTTTGGCATTGTTATTCATTTTAAAAAAGCAATCAGAAAACAAAGAAAACAAATGGATTTATCCCGCTGTAGTATTACTTGGTTTTGGACTCATTGATATACTTTTCAAGCAAATTGCACTTTATACCAATTTGCCTTATACCACTTCTTTATTTGTGGTCTTTGATATTTCACTGGCCGTTTCTTTGCTAATTGTGATTTATGATGTGGCTTTTAAAAAAGTAAAACTGAAACTAAAAAACATCCTTTTTGGTGGTTTGGTCGGACTTTTCAACTTCGGAAATATCTTGTTTTACCTAAAAGCGCACAAAGCATTTTCTGAAAATCCCTCAACTGTTTTTGCCGGAATGAACATGGGCGTTATTGTTTTAGGCAGTCTTGTTGGCTTGCTTTTTTTTAAAGAAAAACTATCCAAAATTAACTTCATTGGTCTCTTTTTAGCTTTGATTGCCATAGTTTTGATCGTTATTTCTCAATTTTAAATATTTTTTTTGCTGGCTTAATTCGTTAATTTACAGGTTCTTTAATGTTAAGTTTTAAAATAATTAAAATAAACTCTACTAATTCTATAGAATTTATGAAATATATTTATAAATTTGTCCCAACAATGAAAAACTATAGTCGATATATCATTCAGGTCATGTGCAGCTTCACGATGTGTTGCATGTTGAACTATGTAATGAGATGGCGTTAATAGAAAATGAACTTGTTAGTTATTTTTTTTTTAGCCTTTCATGCACCATGAAAGGCTTTTTTTTAGAACTATTAAAAAATTAGAAAATGAGATCAAATAGAAATACCAATATAATGATGCAATGCTGTCTAATTAAAATTCCGTGTTGTAGACAAAACAATTGTTTTCAAATCATTTCTCTCTTTGAGAAGTAAGATAAATTTCTAAATCAAAAAAATAACCCCAATTAAAAAGATATAAAATGAGTGCAGAAATAATTAAACAGAATCCCTTTCAATCCATGATTGATCGTTTTAATACCGCAGCAGATATTCTAAACCTGGATGAATCCATAAGGCAGAAATTGCAAAGACCTGAAAAACAAATTGTAGTAAATTTTTCTATTGTTTTGGATAATGGACATGTACAAAATTTCGAAGGCTATCGTGTGATTCACAACACAGCTTTAGGGCCATCAAAAGGAGGAATACGTTATGATAATGGTGTAAATCTTGATGAAGTGAAAGCACTGGCAGCGTGGATGACCTGGAAATCTGCCGTAACGGGAATTCCCTTTGGAGGAGCAAAAGGCGGAATTATTTGCGATCCAAGAACACTTTCAAAAGCCGAATTAGAAAAAATTACAAGAGCTTATACCAAAGCTTTATCGGATATTTTTGGACCTGAAAAAGATGTTCCCGCGCCCGATATGGGAACAGGCCCTGACGAAATGGGCTGGTTAATGGATGAGTTTTCAATAGTCCACGGCAAACCAATTCACGCCGTTGTAACTGGAAAACACCTGCATTCAGGAGGTTCTTTGGGCAGGGTAGAAGCAACCGGAAGAGGTGTAAGCATTATCACACTTCTGGCACTTCAAAAATTAAAACTAAGACCTGCAAGATCTACCGTTGCCATTCAGGGCTTTGGAAATGTAGGGTTGCATTCGGCTTTGTTTTTACATCAAAAAGGATTAAAAGTCGTGGCTGTTAGCGATGTTTCAGAAGCTTTCTACAATCCTGACGGACTTAACATTCCGGAATTGATTTTGTATTATAACCTGAACAATAAAAGCATCAAAGGATATCCAAATTCTGTTGCCATAAAACACGAGGATTTATTGCTTTTGGAAGTGGATGTACTGATTCCGGCTGCAAAAGAAGATGTGATTACGCAAAAAAATGCGCATGAAATTAAAGCTAAAATTATTGTAGAAGGCGCAAATGGCCCTGTGTCATCTGATGCTGATCAGATTTTGCATGAAAATAATGTTTTGGTTGTTCCGGATATTTTAGCAAATGCCGGCGGTGTAACGGTTTCTTATTTTGAATGGCTTCAGAATTCACTTTTAGAGTCCTGGAGAATTCACCAGATCAATACACGATTAGAAGATATTTTAGAAAAAGGTTTTGAAACTGTTTTCAGGATTGCCGCAAAGTATGATGTCACGCCGCGTATTGCAGCTTATATCATTGCTTTGAAAAAAGTAGCCGATACGCAGTCTGTAAAAGAAGTGGCACTCGATGCGCCAAAATTCAAGCAGAATTAAAAACTGATTTTTAAATCAACAGGTATATTTTCATCGGTTATTAGAAATACTGACTGATGAAAATATCTTTTTCGTTAAAGTTATACTGAATTAAAGACCTAATTGTTTAGCAATTAAAAAGAAATTTTTAAAATGGAACATATTAATTTTCTGGCGTTTGCGATGCCTGCATTTTTCCTTTTTTTGTTTTTGGAATACAAACTGGCACAGCGTAAAAAAAGACCTGAGATTTTCAATTACGAAAGCTCTGTTTCGAACATTAGTATTGGCATTGCCGAAAGATTAATCAATCTTTTTGTGGCCGCAAGTTTTTATCAGCTCTATTATTTTGTTTATAATAATTACCGAATTTTTGAAATTCCAAGTAATGCTTTTGTGTGGTTTGCCTTAATTCTCGCGACAGATTTTGTCTGGTATTGGTACCACAGATTAGGGCATGAAGTCAATTTTTTCTGGGCAGCGCACATTGTGCATCATCACAGCGAAGAATTTAATTTTACAGCTGCTGCCAGAATCACCACTTTTCAGGCCGTTGTAAGAACCGGATTTTGGTGCGTTTTGCCTTTTGTTGGTTTTCATCCAAAAATGGTCATCACAATGCTGATTGTGCACGGCGCTTATTCCTTTTTCACCCATACGCAGCTTATTGGCAAAATAAAATGGCTGGAATATATTTTTGTAACGCCATCCATTCACGGTGTTCATCACGCATCCGATGAGAAATACCTCGATAAAAATTACGGTGATATGTTCACTTTTTGGGATCGTATTTTTGGCACTTTCCAGGAAGAAGAGGAAAAACCAAAATATGGATTAACGCATCCCTTAAAAAGCTACAGTTTTCTTTGGCAGCACTTTCATTATTATTTCGAAATCTTCGAATTATGGAAACGCTCTTCAGGCTTTAAAGCAAAATGGAAAGCTGTTTTTGGAAGTCCGGCGCATATGGATCAGGATATTCGACCGATATTGGAAAAACGATTTTTGCAGGACAAAAGCAATCCGCATCAAAGACTGCGCTTTCGAAATTACCTGTATATTCAATTAGGAATCTGTACTTTGTTTCTAACTGTTTTTACGTATTATTTTGAATTTTTAGATCTTTTTGATAAGGTTTTTGTGTTGACTTTTATTCTCATCACCTTAGTCAATTGCGGTGCTTTATTAGAACAGCGCAAATGGATTTATTATCTCGAATATGCGAGAATTTTTATTGTAAGCAGTTATTTTTTATACGAAGAAGATATGACTGCATTTTTGTTTGTCCCGCTGGCCATCATGATTTTTGCTGAGCAGTTATTTTCGCTAAGTACACGTTATCAAAATGTGATACTACAACTAGAATCAGAATAAAGTTTTTTCGCCACGAATTTTCTATTTCGCCACGAATTCACGAATTTTTTATTCATACAGATGAGAATTAATTCGTGAATTCGTGGCTATTTTTTAGATCATATCGTCTTATTCACAATACAGTTTTTTCGCCACGAATTCACGAATTTTTTATTCGTACAGATGAGAATAATAATTCGTGAATTCGTGGCTATTTTTTAGATCAGCTTTTTCGCGACAAATTCACGGATTTTTTATTCATAAAGATGAGAATATAATTCGTGAATTCGTGGCGATTTTTTAAATCATATCGTCTTAATCGCCATAATCTTCTCTTCAAAAGTATCTTTAAAATCTGATTTGCTTTTGATTCTGGTTTTGTATGTGTATATGGTAGCTACAGAAAGTTCGAGGAATTCTGCCATTTGACTGCTGTCCTGAATTCCTAATCGGTATAAGGCAAAAATGCGGAGTTCGGTATTTAAAAGTTCTCCTTTTTTTACAATGCATTTATGATCATTCGGAAACAAATGATTAAAGTCAGTTACAAAAGTGGGGAATAATTTCAGGAAGATTTCATCAAATTGGTGAAAGAGATTCTCGCGTTCTTCCTTTACATTATAGCGCTTTAAACTCGCAATCACTTCATCGGTTTTCTTGGTGATAATTTTATGAAGCGTACTTTTCTGAATGTGATCTATTTTATTGATAAATGCGGATGTCGCCTTAATGAAATACGTAATATATTCTTCCTTAATCGCATTGGCCTCGCTTAAACTCACATTCATTTCCTGCAATTGCGCATACGAAGAAGCCATTATTTTCCTCGCCTTATTTTTTTCTTTTAATTGTTTAAAAATGATAATCAGAAATAAAATAATAATCAAAGTCAGAATCGTTAGTAAAATAATGATTCTCTCGAGTTTGTCATTTTTGTCTTTTACATTATTCAACTGCGCTTTTTCGATAATAGGCAAAATCGACGAAATTTCAATTTTTCGATGTCTGGCGTTATAGAAAGTGGCATCGTCCATGGCGATATTTATGTACTCATTTGCCTTATCTAACTCGCCCATTTTAAAGAGTTCGTTGGCCAGATTTCGCAGTGCAACGGTTTCTTTGGTAGCATTTTTGACATCGGCAATAGCGGCGAGTGCCAGGTAATAAATGGCTTTTTTGGTATATCCTCTTTCCGAATAAATATAGCCAAGACTCGAAGTGGCGATTCCGTAATAATCCGGTGGTAAATTATAGTTGTTAATCCAGTAACTAAAGGCAAATTCGGCACCGCGCCAGTCCTGTTGTTTCAGGCGTTTTAAACTTTCTGCCGCCCAATATTCATTGCTGTTGGTTCCAATTAATTCCAAAGCTTTTTTCAGGAAATGATTTCCCTGCTGTACATAATGAATGTTAAAACGCTGATCCCTATTATAATCGGCAAGATCATAATAAGCGCGTGCTTTAATGGAATAATATTCGAATTTATTTTTTTGGTCAAGCTTTTGGTCATCAATAACATTCAAGGTGTCGATGGCTTCTTTAAACAATCCCGAAGAAAGCAATACGAACCCTTCTTTAATTCGGCTTTTAGCCAAAAACTTCGTATCTTTTAAAACAATCGCTTTGATTTTTGCTTCTTCTAAATAATAATAAGCCGAATCGTATTTGAAAGATTTATATTCTTCAAACAGCGACATATAAGAATTGTACAATTGTTCATTATTCTGGCTTAAAGTAAATTTTGAAATGTCTTTTTTGAGAACTGCAATTTTATGATATTTCTTTTTTAAGTACACTTCTTTTTTCAGAAGCACTTTATCTAATTCTTCCAGAACAGGATTTGTCTCTTTCGCAGCCAGAGAAAAACCTGCAATAAAAAAATACAGAATCAATAGTATTCGCATGATGATTTTGGTTAGGGAAGTTAGTTTTTTGATTTGTTGCGTTAATTCATTTTAATTCAGAAAAATTTTAGACAGTTGATGATTGGGCAACTTAAAATTAGCATTTTGTATTTAGAAACCTGCGATTTACGTGGTCAAATCACTTCTAAATGTTAAAAGTAGTCTAATAATTTGCAATTATACAATAAAAAGCAATTATATATATGTATAGTGAAAAAAATATCCACTAAAATTTTCATATTGTCATTATTACCATTAAAAAAAGACCAGATTTCATCTAAACAACGTCTTGATTTTTACAAAGATAAAAATATTTTAAAATATTGATTATCAAATATTTGAATAAAAGAAATCGCAGATTTTATCTTGATTTTTCTCAGATGTTTTTTTTTAGATTTATTTAACATCTAGTTTCGTTCTGTCTTTAAGGAGACAAAAAACTAACAAAACAAACCACAAATTTATGAGATGTAAAAGTATTTATTGGTTAGCTGTTTTTATGTGTTTGATGACGATTAGTTGTGATAATACAGAAGACGGAAGCTACGTCGATCCGATTACCCTTTATGAGAAAGTAAACGGAAATTGGGGATTGACAAATTTGAAAATGGTTGATGAATCTGCTAAGGCAAATGCCATCGAACCGAGTGAACAAAACCTGAGCACGTATTTTAGCTACGAAGATTTTAAAATTAAATTCAATGTAGATGAAAAAATGAATCCAACAAGTTATGAAGTTCTGGGAGACGTTCCCCCTTTATTTGCTGCAAAAGGTTTTTGGAGATTAAGTTCCGATTTTCAGCAAACAAATGCAAGCGGTCCGGTACGAATTTATTTGTACAGCGACGCTCAGAAAACCCAAAAAACAGACGAACTCAGACTGACTTCTGTTCCGGGAAACAACGACGAAATGGAACTTCAATTGGTGCATTCTTCAGGCGGGATTGCATTTGTGTCTTATGTATTCAAATTAACTGCTATTAACTAAAAGTATGAAAAAATTTATATATACAATTTTACTTGCCCTTTTGATGGCTCCAAATTTTATGCAGGCGCAGGAAGCTGCAGGAGCTGTGGGGCCAATATCATCATTTCCGGTAGTATACAATTATGATGAGCAGGTAACGTGGTATTTTGATATGTCAGGATCCACTTTTACCGAAAATGAAGACCTTTATATCTGGATCTGGTCACCATCAGAACCCGATGCGGGCAATTGGGAAAACTCTTCTGATTTTGCCAAATTACATTATGAAGGAAACAAAATTTGGAGTTTTACTTTAACTCCAACGCTTTATTTTTCTAAAACTCCGGCAGAAATTGCGGCAAGTGCAGGATTTTGGTTTCGTTTAAAAAACAAAAACGGATCAAAACAAAGTGATGTTGCCAGTATTGCCTACACTGATTTTTCTTCTTTTTACACGGCAAATGAAGTAATCAGATCGTATCCGACAAAACCAACTATTGACAAACCGGTTAGTATTTTATTCAATTCCAATTTAAAAGACGGTTTTGCGGGAGTTCCAAGCGTGCATTTTCACAGCGGTTTGAATAACTGGGCCGTTTTACAGGAATATCAGGCCTGGCTTCCGGAAGTATCTGAAAAAACAAAACTAAAAGATCTTGGAAATGGTTTTTACAGAATGGATTTGATTCCACAGCAATATTATAATACAGAGCCGGGATTTGTGATGGAAAACATTACGTTTCTCTTTGTAGCAAAAGACTGGACAACTAATTCCGGTGACCAGATCATTTATGCTGGAGCTTATGAACCGCCACCACCGCCGGTATTTGGATTTTTCCCTTTACAAATTAGCCAAAGAGATTTTCTGGGTATCTACAGAAAAAATAACGAACCGGGCGTAAACAAATTAATTTACACCATTACAGCCGGAAGCAAAGTAATTGCAGGCGAGTTTACAGGCGGAACTGCTGAAATAAAAGGATTTGTCAATTTGGTTTCAGAGCTTCAGGGAATTCCGAATTTAAGTGAAATTCATGTTTTGGTCAAAGACAATAAAGACAAAACAATTTCGGATACGATGATTCCCCTTAAAACTTTAGACAAATAATCACTATCAAACCAAACACCAATTCTAATGAATAATAGTAAAAATAAAGAAATAGTCCTGCATCAAATGTGGACTACAAGATCGGTGGTATTCCTGATTTTCATGCTTTTCCTTTCGGCAGGAATATTTGCGCAGGGAAAAAAGAAAGTATCAGGTACCGTTTATGACAACACAGGTAGTGTTTTGCCAGGAGCTTCTGTAATTGAAGTGGGTACAAAAAATGCAACAACTACAGATTTTGACGGAAAATTTTCGCTGGATGTAGCCCTAGGAGGTGCTATCGAAGTTTCTTTCATCGGATCATCAACACAAAAAGTTCAAATTACTTCGGCTTCTTCAAATATCGATGTTCGTTTGCAAAATGATGGTTATCAATTGGCAGAAGTTCAGGTAGTTTCGGTAGGATACGGAACGCAAAAGAAATCAGATTTGACCGGAGCCATTTCAACTGTTAATGCAGATGATTTGGTTAAAGGAACAATTTCTTCTACAGAACAGGTTTTACAGGGAAAAGTAGCGGGATTGAATGTGATTCGTCCTTCGGGAGATCCGGCTGCAGGTTCTACTTTACGCCTTCGTGGAGGAACATCTTTAACCGCAAGCAACAGTCCGCTTATTGTAGTGGACGGAATTGCAGGTGTTGATATCAACGTGGTTCAGCCTTCGGATATTAAATCGGTAGACATTCTGAAAGATGCTTCGGCGACAGCCATATATGGTTCAAGAGGAGCAAACGGAGTTATTATTATTACCACAAAATCAGGAACAAAAGGCGTTTCTGTAACCTATAGCGGTTTATCAAGCGTGGGTTATGTGGCCGATAATTTAGATCTTTTATCTGCCAACCAATGGAGAGCGCACGTTCGCCAAACCGGAAATTTGGATGCTGTTGATTACGGCGGAAACACCAACTGGCAAAAAGAAACAGAACAGGTTGCTATTTCGCAATCGCATACTTTAAGTATCAATTCGGGTAAAACAGACAGCGGTTTCAGAGCGTCACTTTCGTACTTAAACAATGAAGGTGTTATAAAAACAAGCGGACTTGAAAGAATTAGCGGAAACGTAAACGCGTATCAATATCTTGGAAGCAACAAAGACGTAAAATTTGATATGGGTTTATTTGCCAATATCGACAAATGGCACCCAATTGATTATAGAATTTTTGAGCGTTCGTATAACCTCAATCCAACAATTCCGGTTTATGATGCCAACGGTGATTTTTCTTCTGTAGGAGGAAATATCTACGAAAACCCGGTGGAGATTTTAACCAATAGAACCGTTGATAACGAAAGACACAGACTTTTAGGATATTTTAAAACGGAAGTTAAGTTTTTGAATGATTTCCTGGCTGTGGCCAATATTTCGTTAGAGCATAATGCCATGCAGGGAAGTACTTATAAACCTTCATACGCGGTTATGGAAGGAAGAACAGAAGGCGGTTATGCCCAAAAAACGTATGCTGAATACACAAATGCACAAGGCGAATTGTATGTAAATTATACGAAAGTTATCGATAAACACAATATTAGTGCACTTGCAGGATATTCGTATCTGGAAAATATTTACGAAGGTTTTGGCGCGCAAAGAAGCGGTTTTGTGACCGATGCTTTTAGCTACAATAATTTAGGTGCGGGTTACAATTATCGTTTGGGCGATGTGTATTCATACAAAGGAAAATCAAATCTGGTTTCGTTTTATGCGCGTGCCAATTACGGTTACGACGGAAAATATTTATTGACCGGAACTGTGAGACGTGATGGATCAAGCCGTTTTGGAGAAAACAATAAATGGGGAACGTTCCCGTCTGCATCTGCGGCATGGAGAATTTCTAACGAAGAATTTATGACTTCTTCAAAAGATTGGTTAGGGAATTTAAAATTAAGAGTGGGCTGGGGAATTACCGGTAATCAGGACGGAATTGGGGAATACAAATCGCTTTCGATTTTGGGAGTTGGAAACGACAGTTATTACGATCCGGTTACAGGAACGTGGAGTTTGGCTTATTCTCCAAAACAAAACCCGAATCCCGATTTGAAATGGGAATCTACAGAACAGGTAAACGTGGGTATAGACTTTAGTTTATTTAATAGAATTACAGGTTCATTCGAATGGTATTCTAAAACCACAAGAGATTTATTATATACCTATGAAGTACCACAACCACCGTATTTAGTGGGAACAATGCTGGCAAACGTAGGTGAAATGTCAAACAAAGGAGTAGAGCTTACGCTGAATGCAGAGATCATAAAAGGAGATAAATTTACCTGGGATGCGAATTTGACTTTGGGACACAACGTTCAGAAAATCGAAAAACTATCCAATCCAACGTATAAAACAGATGTCATTTACAGCGGATCATTACACGGATTGGCGGGTATGTCAGGACAATATTCTCAAATTATTGCCGAAGGATATCCTGTTGGTACTTTCTGGGGATTTGAAAGCGCAGGACTTGATACTGATGGAAAAATGCTGTACTACAATGCTGCAGGTGAGAAAGTTGCAGACAATGTTTTAATTGATGCCGATAAAAGAGATTTAGGAAATATTCAGCCGGATCTGACTTTGGGTATCGGAATGAATTTTACTTACGGAAATTTTGATCTTGGAATTTCAGGTTACGGAATGTTTGGTCAAAAAGCATTAAACGCCACCAACATGATGCTAAACGATCCAAACAGATTACCGGCTTTCAACGTTCCGGATGATTTCCTGAATAGCGGCATTACATCGGCACCAAAATACTCCAGTTACTGGCTTGAAGATGCTTCTTTCTTCAGACTTCAAACCGTTTCTGTTGGATATACTTTGCCATTGAAATTAAAAGGTTCAAAATTGAGAATGTACTTAATGGGAGAAAATCTTGCCGTGTTTACAAAATATAAAGGTGTAGATCCGGAAATTGGTTTAAATGCTCAGGACGGAATCAACCAAACCGGAGTAATGGATGTAACGGGACTAGCAGCGCCCGGAATTGACAGATATAACAATTATCCTAGACCAACAACGATTTCGGTTGGACTAAACTTCACGTTTAACAATTAAGCGAATTAACTCAAAAATATAAAAAATGAAAATCAAAATAACAGCAGCACTATTGATGAGCATGCTTTTTACGATATCATGTACAGACTTAAGCGAAGATTTGTACGATAGAGTAGAAGACGGAAACTTTGGAAATACGCCAAAAGAAATTGATGCGCTTGTGGGTGGAGCTTACTCTTCGTTAAGAGGATTTGCCGATGGAATATCAAACAATTATCCAACTTGCGAATATGTTTTCTTTTTGAATGAAACCGTTTCAGACGAAGCTACAATTCCAACCAGAGGAACAAACTGGTACGATGGCGGACAATATCAGGACGCGCAAAAACATACCTGGAAACCGGATAACCGTATGATTTTATCGGCATGGCGTTACAATTATACCGGAATTGCCAAGATCAATTCCATCATTTATCAAATCGATAAATCATCATTGACAGATGCTGCAAAAGCGCCAATTTATGCCGAATTAAAAGCATTAAGAGCGTATTACTATTACAATCTTTTGGATTTATTCGGAAATGTGCCAATCGTAGTAAACTTTGAAGATACTTCTTTGCCATCTAATTCTACCAGAAAACAAGTGTATGATTTTGTGGAGAAAGAATTGCTGGATGCACTTCCGCATTTGACTTCAAATGTCGTGTATTCTAAATTCACTAAAAATGTGGCGTATTCTTTATTGGCAAGATTGTATCTGAATTCAGAAGCTTTTATTGGAACTCCGCGTTGGCAGGATTGTATTGACATGTGCCAAAAAGTAACAGGATATACATTAGCGCCGGATTTCTTTGCCAATTTTGCGACACAAAATGAAAAATCTCCGGAAATTATTTTCGCTATTCCATACGATTCAAAAGCGGGAACAGTAGGAAATTATATGTCATCAATGTCATGTCATTATCTGCACAAATTAACGCTTTCGCCAATTGGAGATTATCCGTGGAGCGCAAACGGAATGTGCGCGCAGCCAGGGGTTTATTCGGCTTTTGCAGAGACAGATAAAAGAAGAAAATGTATGGTTGCGGGAGATCAGATCAATCTGGCAACCGGACAGGTAATTATGATGGATAACGGAGAACCTTTAACCTATACAGAAGCCGTTACAAGTGTGGCCGATGCCAAAGAAAATGAAGGGGTTCGTTTAGGAAAATACGAAATGAAAGCCGGAGAAATGTGGGAGCGTGATCATGATCTTGTCGTAATTCGTTATGCCGAAATTTTGATGATGCAGGCCGAATGTTACGTTCGCCTGGGAGCTGCAGATTTGGCAAAACCATTTCTACAGCAAATTGCAACGCGCGCCGGAACAGAATTGCCGGCAGTAATCGATCTTGCTTTTATCGATAAGGAATTATTAAGAGAATTTACTTTTGAAGGAAGAAGAAGAACAGACAATATTCGTTTTGGAACATTCTTCGATTCATGGTGGGAAAAAGGACCAACGGAAGAATACAGAGCGATTTTCCCAATTCCGAGTACCGTTATGACAACAAATAAAAACCTAAATCAGAATCCCGGATATCCTGTAAACTAGATTCTGGAATGTCAGTCTTCCATGTTGGTTAGTCGTGGAAGGCTGATATTTTTTTAAGACATAGAAGCTTGTTTAAATTAGAAATTGAGAATTAAAAATCTGGTCGGTTTGCGCAAAAAAATACGCAGAATATCATGATTTCTAAAGCATTTTTAATTCTGAATTTTTAATTCTTTTAACTGTGGCAAAAAAATAAAACAAACAACACATCAATATGAAAAGATATATCACATTATTGTTTTTTGGGATTTTGAATATTTTAATCGCCGCTAGTTGCAGCAGCGATGACAAAGGTTCAGATAAACCTGCAGAACCTGAAATAGTTGCGCCCGTCGCGGTTGAAAAAACAAATAGCACCAAAATTTACGTGCACTACATGCCCTGGTTTGAAACCAATGAAAGCAGTGCCGACAAAAAATGGGGATATCACTGGACAATGGCCAACAAAAATCCGAACACGGTAGGGGCGAACAATCGCAGAGAAATTGCATCGTATTATTATCCGCTGATTGGACCTTACCATTCAGGAGATAAAAATGTGATCGAAAACCATTTATTGCTGATGAAATACTCAGGAATTGATGGTATTTTAATCGATTGGTACGGCACGTATGATGTTTTTGATTACAGAATGGTAAAAGAAAACACAGAACAATTGATTGCCATGCTCGACAAAGTAGGTTTGGAATATGCCATAGTTTACGAAGACAGAGTCACCAAAAGCGCTGTTGATGCCGGAAAAGCAATTTCAGTAACTGCAGCCGCCAAAACCGATTTGGCGTATATGGAGAAAAATTATTTTGACGATAAAAATTACATTAAAGTAAACGGAAAACCATTATTGCTCAACTTCGGGCCAATTGTATTGCAGACTCCTGCAGAATGGACCAATGTTTTTAACACCATCACTACAAAACCTACTTTTATAACCCTTTGGGATCAGTCTGTAGAGGCCGGAGCAAATGCTTCGGGAGAATATGCCTGGGTTTATAAAGACAACTCTTTTCTAACGAATTTTTATACCAATACAAAACCAAAACTAAATGTTGCCATAGGAAGCGCGTATCCGGGTTTTAAAGATTTTTATGCCCAAGGCGGAGGCGGAGCAGCGATTGGATGGACAATAGAGCACAACAACGGTGTTACACTAGATGAAACCCTTGCAATGGCTAAAAATGCCAACCTGAACTTTTTGCAATTAATTACATGGAATGACTTTGGCGAAGGAACAATGTTTGAACCAACAGTGGAATTTGGTTACACCTATATCGAAAAGGTAAAAACTTTTGCCGGTGTAAAAAATACCGAATCTGTTTTTGCTGAAATCAGTAAAATGTACAATTTAAGAATCGAAAAGAAAGGCAATGCCGATGCCCAGAAAAAATTAGATCAGGCGTTTAATTATTTTGTTTCCATGCAGCCTGCAAAAGCAAAACAATTGATCAATGAAATTAAATAAAGAGTTGTAATTAATACAATTAAATAATGAAAAATAGAAGATATAGATACTTTTTAATTGCTTTTGCGTCGATCCTGATTTACGCTTGCAGTGCTGGTACTAAAAAAACATACGCAATCAGTTCGCCTGGAAAAATCACCCAACTGGTTTTTGAATTAACCGCTTCAGGTCAGCCGCAATACAGCTTTTCATCTAATGGAAAATCGGTAATTGAGCCTTCTTTGATGGGATTTGAATTTCAGGGAATCCAGAAAATGACAGAAGGTTTTGAAGTGGTTTCCACCGAAGAAAAAACATCTGATGAAACCTGGGAACAGCCTTGGGGTGAGTTTAAAAAAGTGCGTGATCATCATACCGAATTGATTGTTCATCTGAAAGAATCAAAAGAAGAAGAGCGCCTGGTGGACATTATTTTCAGGGTTTTTGATGACGGTGTAGGATTTCGTTATTTCTTTCCCAAACAGCCTCATTTAGATAAAGTCAAGATCTCTGATGAAGCGACCCAATTTACTTTTAAATCAGAAAATGAAGTGTGGTGGATTCCGGTTCACAGAGAAAACAGTTACTATGAAAGTACATATCGTAAAACGCCTGTTAGCAAAACAGATACCATCAATACGCCGGCTACTTTTGAAACCAAAGAAAAATTATTTGTGGCGATTCACGAAGCCAACTTAACCGATTTTGCCTCAATGACGTTATTAAAAACAAGTAACAAACAATACAAAAGCGAATTAGTGCCGTGGAAAGATGGCGTAAAAGTATATGCCCAAACGCCTTTTACAACGCCTTGGAGAACGATTATTGTAGGTAAAAATCCGGGAGATTTAGCAACTTCCACGATCATGCTAAATTTAAATGATCCTTCAAAAATCGAAGATCTTTCCTGGATAACACCTTCAAAATATATTGGGATCTGGTGGGGAATGCATTTGGAAAAATACACCTGGGGACAAGGTGCAAAACACGGTGCAACTACAAAAAATACCAAAGAATATATTGATTTTGCAGCAAAAAACGGTTTCGACGGAGTTTTGGTCGAAGGCTGGAACGAAGGCTGGGACGGCGACTGGACTGCCGACGGATCTGCTTTTAGTTTCGTAAAACCATATCCCGATTTTAATCTGGAAGAAATCACCAAATATGCTGCCATTAAAAACGTTCGTTTAATTGGTCATCACGAAACGGCCGGCGCTACAAAAAACTACGAAAGCCAGCTGGAAGATGCTTTTAAACTCTACAATAAAATGGGCGTAAATACCGTAAAAACGGGTTACGTAAACAAATACCTGGACAAAAAAGAATGGCACGACAGCCAATACGGAGCGCTTCATTACAGAAAAGTGATGGAAACGGCAGCCAAATACCATATTATGATCGACAATCACGAACCGATAAAAGGGACGGGATTGCAGCGTACGTATCCTAATTTTATGTCCCAGGAAGGCGGCAGAGGTCAGGAATACAACGCCTGGTCTGTAGATGGCGGAAACACGCCCGAACATTTAACCACTCTGCCTTTTACCAGAATGCTTTCAGGGCCTTTTGACTATACGCCGGGTAATTTCAACTTTGATTATAAAACGCCTTCGGGAGCAAAAGTGCAGACGACTCTGGCCAATCAACTGGCTTTGTATGTTGTAATTTTTAGTCCGTTGCAAATGGCCTCTGACCTGCCTGAAAACTACCAGGGAAAACCGGAATTTGAGTTTGTAAAAGAAGTTCCGTGCAATTGGTCAGACACAAAAGTGCTGGATTCGAAAATTGGAGAATATACCACAATTGTCCGTAAAGACTGGGACGAGAAAAACTGGTATTTGGGTTCTATTACCAATAAAGATGCCAGAGATCTTAAAGTTCCTTTATCTTTCCTGGATGCCGGAAAAGAATACGAAGCCGAAATTTATGCCGATGGAGCGGGAGCAAACTATAAAACAAATCCGTATCCGGTGGCGATTTCAAAACAAAAAGTAAACAGTAAAACCGTTTTTGATCTGAAACTCGCAGCTGGAGGAGGAACAGCTATAAAATTTTCTCCAGTACAGAAATAAGTTTATTTTGAGTTATGTTTGAGTGTATAAACCCGATATCTTTTAAAGGATGTCGGGTTTGTTTTTTTTTCAGGTTTCAGACTGAAATGACAATAAACCATTCTTAGGATCCAAGCGCAGAGAAGGCTACGTTTTCAATATCCCGGGTTTAGTTAAACCACAAGGTTCAAAAAGCTTTGTATAAGACTTCGTGAACCTCTGTGGTTAAATTTTCATCTTTAGTTCAAATCTGAAAGAAAATTAATGCTTATAAAACTTAACATGGTTTCCAAAAGCATAGGTTGCCGTTATAGTTGGACCATTGTAACCCCATTTGAAGAAACCATCGAGTCTTGGTCTTGTGACATCTAGCCTGAAGTTTAATCCTGTATAGCCTGCCGTTAGACTGAAATTTTTATAGACATTGTATAAAACAGATAGATTGTAGCTTATGATTCGTCCGTCTATATCGTCTATTTTAAGGGCGAAATAATTTAGATTGGCATACAATCCCACTTTTTTGCCCAGAACAAATTCGCCCCAGATTCCAACGTCGGGAAGAGGAGCGGTAAAATCCACATTATCGCGATATTCTGCCTGCGCTGTGTTTCCTTCGAGTCTGATACCAACATCGGCAAGAAGTACGTGCGCGCCAATTAACAAACCAAGTTCATATTTGGGCTTGGAAATCAGCGCATATCCATAAGCAAATCGAATCATTTCGTTGTCCATAAAGGCGGTCACACGGGCATTTACCGGATAAACGTGGTCTTGAAATTCTATATCTTTTTGAAGTGTTTTTTCTGAATCTCTCTTGAGGTAAAAATATTCAAGGTTGAATCTCGAGCGTCTTGATGCGCGCCATTCAAAGGCTAAAGCAAATGAAGTTGTATGATTTTGAAATCCCAGATCACGTTCAAAATCAATATCGGTTCCGATATTTCCATTGGTTCCGTTCACTTCAACCTCTGTATTGTTTGTGGGAAAGAATACCCCGGCTGTGAATTTAAATCGCCTTCCGTGCCAGGGCAAATCGTCGGGGCTAAAATCCTGAAAATCCTCTGAATAGCTTTGTGGGGTAATTAAAGTATTTTGTGTGTTTATTTCAGCGGTCGTCTGAGCATGTGCCGAAAGGAAAGAAAAGGGAATTATCAAAAAATAAACTAGTTTTTTCATAGCTGAGGTTTTAGGTTTATTAATGAAATAACATTTAAAGTTAACAAAAAATAACATACAAAATAAATTATTTGAAATATATTATTTTGATTATCAGCGACATATGTATTTTTTAAAGATGCGAATAAGAGCCCTATAGGCTGAAAAGTATTTTGACCTCTTAGCGGGATGGTGGCACCTAGACATTCAAACTTCTGGAAAAAGGGATGTAACTTACTGTATCAAAGCTTAGAAATAAGACTTTAAGTTTTCCTTAAGGCCTGTTTATAAGAATTGATTCTCTATATTTGGAAAAAGTAAACGCCTCAAATCTCATGACTAAAAATATAAAAAGATTCTTTGTTCGATCTGTTATTGTTCTGATTTTCATACATCTTGCTTATTTTGTATACGGTTTCTTTCGATTTGAAGGAATAAAGAATATTGATATTTATTCTGAGTTTTACCGGTTTAAATTTTATGATGATGTTTCCATTTCTCACTTTTTTGTAAGCGGATTGTTTTTGCTTTTTTTCCTGATTTTTTTCCTTAAAAATTATTCCAAAGAGCAATATTCTTTTAGAAGACTTACTAAGATAGGTTTAGGTTTACTTTTGGTTTCTTTCTTAAGTTTCTCCTTTTTCATTAGTTATAGTTTTGGTCTGAATGCAAAAATGAGGGCTGAATTGCCTGAAGCAAGTTTTAACAGAGATAAAAAACTGCTGAATGTTCTCAATCCGTTTTTGTATAATTACACATCCTATAGTTCTGAAAAGTTATTCAATCCTACCCATATCTTATATCCAAAACCATATCCGGTTATGGAAGAAATCGACAGCACCTTAATTTCTGATGGCTATTATAGTACTGAAAGTACGTTTTACAGCATTGATACTTTGAAAATACTGACTTCGGATTTTGATAAGATAGCGGAGAAAGGAAATTCGGTCTTAGATCGTTTAGGGATTGATGCAGCGCTTATTAAGGAAAGAATAATTGCAAAAAATGTTATCAAAGACAGCACTCAGATTATTTTTAAAGGTCTGGAAGTGAACCCAAGATATGATCAGGATATTTGTATTTTTCTGGAAAATAAGAATCTGTACAAGCCAATTCATAAGGTTCCTGTAGAGAAACAAGAATTTGAAGCTGCCGTAAAACGATATAAATTACTGTACAAATACAATAAGGATTCGCTGCTGTATGCTTTTAAGAGAATGGACACTTTACTTAAAAAATACAATATCGAAAATTACTTTAACAGCAAAAAGCTTGTGTCAGATGTGTATTATTACAAAAACAATAATGACAGGATTGTTGGTTCAATTGCCAATGATTTTGAGAGAAAGGCGTTGCGTGAAAGAATTGATACACTCGATAAATTGTTCTACAAACCCAATTATCTGGATCACTCCATAAGAACGATATTTTTTGGGGTTATATTTTCGGTTTGGATTATGCTGTTTTTGATTTATATTTTATTTAATACTAAAAGAAAAACAGTTCAGCAATAACTAAACGCGATGATAATCGGCTTTCCAGTGAACGATGGCTTTTTTGATGGCGCTTCCCGTCAGGTTATTTTTAATTGCATCGTCGATTAAATTTAAAAGTTCATCGTCGGGAGCAAAACGAAGGGCAAATATCTGATCATCGGTTAGTTTGTATTCAAATTCTTCCAGTCTTTTTCCAGTAAGGGTAAAATAGCGGTAGCGGAGTTCCAGCCTTACGATTCTGTTTTGTAAAATAAGGGAATAATGTTGACGAAGCATAAAAGCAAGACAGAATAAAAATACAAAGCAGACGCTGATAAATATCCATATTAATGTATCTTCTGTATGACAGGCAAAATAAATGCTTGCCGCCAAAAACGCTATGAGAATTGGATAATAAACAAAATGGTGCCACGCATAAAACCTAATATGGTTTGAATATGTTTGAATTTTCATGATTTTTTCTGCATTAAATAATAGTGTTAAATTAATAAAAGCTATTCAATAAAGAATAGCTTTTATTTAAAATAAACTAACAACCAATATTTTTATAATTTAATTCTTTATAAAGTAATTTATAAGTAGTGAGTCCATATAAAGTACAAGAATTTAATATTTAAAAATATCTTAAAACCTTTGGTAAAATTATCTCAGAAGAGCGCTTGTTTTGTTACATTTAAAAACGATAATATTATAGAATTCAAATGTTAAAATTATTTATTTCAGCGTTTCAATAATTTTCCATTCTTCTAATTTTGACTCAAAGGTTTTACTTGCATTTGCCGGACTTGAAGAGGGTAAAGTTATGAGGCTGTATTGTTTTTTTAAATGAACATATTTTTTAAAGAATGCCGCTGCTTTTTGTCCATTAAAAAGTATGGTATTGATATTGGAATGCTTTTCTAAAAAAGTTTCAAAGTCATTTGCACATTCGTTTTTTATGGCGCTGTCCAGACTTCCTTCGCGATCGCAAAATTGTAAAACATCCCATAAAGCGATTTTATTTTTTATCAGTAATGCTGTTCTGGTTTCATAGTCAGTTGAGAATTTTTCTTTCAAAATTTCGAACATAAATTTCCAGAAATTATTCTGCTTGTGACCATAATATTGGTTCAGTTCCAGCGATTTTGTTCCCGGCATTGTGCCCAAAATCAAAATCTTAGCATTGTCAGGAGTTATTGGGGCAAAAGAAAAACTTTTCATTATAAGAGGTTAAAATGCTAAATGTTAAAATCATCTTGTAGGGATAATTATAAAACAAATTACAAAAATTATATAACATTATCCGACTATCATTAAACGAACTTTGGAAAATAGTTTTTGGTGGCTATCTAAAATTTCCCAACCTATATTTATGGTTTGCCAAAGTCTATAAAAAAAGAGAATACAGAATTTAAAAATCCCATGCAAGATGAAAATAGTTACTATAAATACAGAGAAAATTGAGGATATTTTTGAAGAGTTAACTTTAAACGTAGGTGGAAAGGTTGCTTTTGATTTAGATGAATACAAATTAGACGTTAATAATAGTTTTGCAAAAGGATCTATTATTGGTGCTTCATTTAATGACGATATCTCTTATGTTCAGTTTGATATGACTTTTTCTTCGGATGTGCGAATGAATATCTTAAATTTAAAATCGTCTCCGGTTTATTTTGCTTATTGTTCAAAAGGAAATCTATCGCATAGTTTTGGGATTATGGGCGAGGAAAGAAAATTGAAAACTTTTCAAACCGCTATTCTCTCTTCTAAAGAAAATCAGGAACATGTTTTGTTTTTTGAAAAAAATATTAAAACTAAATTTACTCTTATTATAGTAGGAACGGCAAGCAATGCGGTGCATTCTTTAAATGAAAAAGTAAAAGAAACTTTCTTTGGAAAAAATACTCCTGAAGATTTCTTTTATATTGGTTCTTATAATTTAAGAATTGCCGAAAAAATAGAACAATTAAACGCGGTGACTCAAAGCGGAATTGTTCGTAATTTATTAAAAGAAGGAATTTTAAGAATTATCCTTGCTATGGAAATTCAACAACATACAGATGATTTACTTGCTGCCTCTAAAGATGCAAATTGTTTGACTCTCAGAGAAATGGAGGAAATAAAAGAACTTTCAGAAGCTATTAAAGCCAATCCTGAAGAACCTTTTACCATTAAATCGTTAAGTAAAAAATCGGGTCTTTCGCCAAACAAATTACAGGAAGGTTTCAAGATGATCCACAATCGCACTGTGAATGATTATATCACACACATGCGCGTTTTAAAAGCCGAAATTCTGATCAGAACTTCCGACTTAAATATTTCTGAAATCGTGTACTGTATTGGATTTACAAGCAGAAGTTATTTCTCTAAAATCTTCAAACAAAAATTCAACTGCAGTCCAAAAGAATATAAATTCAATTTGAATCCGTTAGCTATTACAGCATAATATATATAAGGTTCAGAGTCACAAAGTGACAAAGGGCCAAAGATTTCCTGAAGGGACGCACAATTTAGTGCGTCTTTTTTTTGTGATAGTTCTACACGCAATATCATCATAGAGACGCATTTCAATGCGTTCTAGTCAAAGATAATGCCCGGTATTTTGGTAACATTGGACGTATTGAAATGCATCTCTACGGCCAATCTTTGTCGTTTGTAGACGAGAGATTTAACTATTTCTCTTGTTATTTTACCCCTTTTAAAAAAATATTAAAATCTCAGACCTTAGTATTTTAAAAATACTTATATTTGTATAACTAATTATGTAATTGATTATAAAATGGATTTTTTCGATAAAGTGGGCAAAGTGGCTTTAGGAAGTCGGTTGCGTTTGATGACAGCAATAATAACAGATGACGCTGCAAAAGTTTACGAATTGTATGGTGTGGATTTTATGCCAAAATGGTTTCCGGTCTTTTATACACTTTCGGAAGAGAGGGAAATCACGATTACTGAAATCGCAAATGAAATTGGACATTCACAGCCTTCTGTCAGTAAAATTGTGCAGGAAATGATTGCTGCCGGATTAGTGAACGAGAATTTAAAAACGACCGATAAACGCAGAAACAGTGTGGCTTTGACGGAAAAAGGAATACTGCTGTCCCAGAAAATAAAATTGCAATGCATTGATGTGGAAGCAGCTGTTGAATCTCTGATTTCTGAATCAAATCATAATTTATGGGCCGCTCTTGAGGAATGGGAATTTCTTTTGGAGCAAAAATCACTCTTTAAAAGGGTAAACGAACAGAAAAAAAATCGCGAAAGCCAGGATGTTCAAATTGTAGATTACACTGTGGAGTATAAGGAAGCTTTTAAGGCTTTAAATGTTGAATGGATCTCTACGTATTTTGAAATGGAAGAAGCTGATTATAAAGCGCTCGGTAATCCGCAGGAATATATTTTGGATAAAGGCGGAAAAATTCTTGTTGCTTTATATCATAATGAACCTGTAGGCGTATGTGCGCTGATCAAAATGGATAATGAAAAATATGATTTTGAAATGGCAAAGATGGCGGTTTCACCAAAAGCACAGGGAAAAAATATTGGCTGGCTTCTGGGTGAAGCAATTGTAAATAAAGCCAAAGAACTTGGCGCATCAAAATTGTATCTCGAAAGTAATACAATACTCAAACCGGCAATTAATCTGTATCACAAATTGGGTTTCAAGAAAGTTTCGGGTTTGGCAACACCTTATAAACGTTGTAATATTCAGATGGAGCTGGTGATTCCTTAAAGGATTTTTGATAATGTGAACGTAGAGGAGCGCTTTAGCGTCTTGCAAAGATGAAACACACAATATTTATTACATGATGTTAGACGCGTTTAAACGCGTCTCTACGGTCAATCTTTGTCGTTTTATCATAAAAAAAAGACGCACTATTGTGCGTCTCTATAAATCTTAGAATCTTAGAACCTTAACAGCTTAGAGACTTACCTCTTAAACTTATAATACTCTAAATCCTTATTCTTCTTATTATTGATTGAATCCAAAATGGAATTCATAGCGATAACGCTAAATGTGATTCCGTTTCCGCCAAAACCAAGGACATAATGTTCATTTTTGTCCGGATCTGGTTTTCCAAAATAAGGCAAGCCATCTTTTGTTTCACCAAAAGTTCCCGCCCAGGAATAATCAATTTTGAATTTAATTTTGGGAAATTTTCTTTGGAATTTCTTTAAAAGATATTGCTCTTTTTTCGGAATTAATTTATCGCGTTTTTTAGGGTCTTTAAATTCCTCGTCGCCGCCACCCATAATAATTCTGTTATCTGCCGTTGCTCTAAAATAGATATATGGGGTAGAAGTATCCCAAAAAATCGCATTTTTAAATACTTTTGGCAATTCAGGAATACTTTCGGAAGCGATAACGTAAGTACTTTTTAAATCCACCACTTTTTCTGAAAGCGTTTCAGTACTTTCATAGCCGGTGCAATGTATAATATGATCGGCAGTTATATTGAATTTATCATCCGTATGTGCGACAAGATGCCCTTTATGGCTTTGAATAGAAGCGATATTGGTGCGGTCAAAAACCTCCATGCCTTTTTCCTGGCAATAGCGAATCAAATCATTTGCCAGCTTAAAGGGATCCATAACCGCAGCTGTTTTAGATTCAATGGCCGCAATGGCATTTAATCCCATTTTTTCTAAATCCCATTTCTCGAGCCATGTTACATCAAATCCGTGTTCTTTTCTGCATTTAAATTCTGTTTTTAAAAAAGGAAGATCTTTTTTAAGCGAGCAGAAATAAATGCTTTTTTTAAATTCAAATCCGCAATCGCTTTTTATGGTATCGGCAATGATTCGCAAGTCAAAAATGGCTTTTTTGCCGCTATTATAACTGTCCACAGCACAATCTACGCCTCTTAATTTGATAAGATCGTGAAGTGATACATCAATTTCGTACTGTAGTAAAGCGGTGCTGGCAGCCGTGCTTCCGTTAGAGATATCACGACGGTCTACCATAATAATTTTTTTGCCCTCGTTAATCAGTTTGTAAGCGATTAATGCTCCGGTAATTCCTCCGCCAATAATTAAAATTGCAGTACTTGTGTCTGTATCCAGCGATGGATAACTCTCCATTTGATGTTTTAACGGCCAGAAAGTTTCTGTTGAGCGTAACTTCATTTTATTTGGTTTTGGTGCGTATTTTTGTCCTGTTTTTATCTTTGCGTTCGTGCAGATCATGTGCTTCAGCAATTGAATGTGAAGTTTTGATGCTTTCGTCTTTTTTGGCAAGTTCACTTAGCCTGTGGTAATATTTTTGAACAATCATCATTTCTTCTTCCGTCATGCTTTCAATGTCGACAAGACTATTGCTTGAATATTCATTTGAAGCTACCAATTCGTTTAATTTCAATTGAATAGCAAGCGAATCTTTATTTTGAGCTTTCTGAATTAAAAAAACCATCAAAAAGGTAATTATTGTTGTTCCGGTATTGATAACCAGTTGCCAGGTTTCTGAATAATTGAAAATAGGCCCACAAATGGCCCAAACCACTACAATTGTAAAAGCACTTAAAAAGGCAGTCGTGCTTCCTGCAGCTTTGGAAACTTTCGAAGCAAATTTGTCGAATGCGCCATTTTGTTTTTTATTTTTCATTGGGGTTTATTTTTTTTGTTTTTTGCTGACTTTCTCTTCCCGAATCACTTTATTGTTTTTCTCGTCGTAAACCGCATCATTTATTTTTTGACCGGTTTTACTGAAAATTTTAATTTTTGGATCTTCATGAGTTCCGGTAATTACAATTGGAAATCCAACCAGACCAAATGGGGGAAGTCCCAGTCGCATTCTTAAATCCAGCAATCCGTCAAAACTTGTTGTTCCTTTGATGGTGGGTTTAAAACTCGCCACACTAAACGTAAAGGGCTCAATGTGAATTAAGTTATTGTCTATATTTGATTTAATCTCAATGCCTTTCATATCCGGATTATTTAAACCTTCCTGTCCGGTTTGAGAACTGATTCCGTCAAATAATTTCAATCCTTTTACCTTTACATCACGAAGGTTTATGATTCCGCCACCTTCAAGGGATTCGTAAATGGGTCCCATATTTCCGTTTAAATCTCCTTTTACATTATAGTCGACACTAATGATTCCCTCTGCTTTTTCAGCAGCCGAAACCATTTCATGAAACATCGGGATTTCTTTATAGGCTCTTTGTACGCTGAAATCTTTGGCCGTGAAACGAGCATCAAAATGAGCTGATGTCGGCGATTCATCTTTGTAAGTAGCATTAACGCCTAATATACAGTCAATGATATTAAAATTGGCATTTTCCAGATAAAAACCTGCTTTTGTAATGCCTACTTTTCCTGTTAGTTTGTTTAATACAAGACCGTTATATTCTACTTTATCTACATTTGTAGTTAAGCCAACATTCAGGTTTTTAGGTACAATAACAACGCCGCTCATTTTTGGATGATCTTCTTTGGCGTATTCCACTTCAAGATTTCGGTCTGTATTTTCGCCTTTTTTAAGTGCCATGAATTCATCAACATTAATCAGTTTTGATTTTAAGTTGAAATTACCGCTCAAAGTTCCGTGCGATTCCAGGAAATAATTGATTGTATTTAAAAGATATCCGTTAATGGCAAAATCTGATTTTCCGTAAAAAGCATCAAATTTTTCAAACCACATTTTCTCGTTCTGAAAACGGAAATTTCCCTGTTTGATGTAAAATGCTTTCGGAAAAAGCTCTGAAGTTGCTTTTATATTTTTAAGGATAATTGTTCCCCTGTTATCCAGTTTGTCGTATTGTCCGTTTGTGGCGTAACTTTGTTTTCCTTTCAAAGAGAGGTCCGCTTTTGCCCAGCCCGTAAGGTCAACTCCTTTTCTTGAAAAGACTTTATAGATTCGGCCAATATTCAGTTCGCCTTTAATTTTTGCATTGTAGGCCAAATCACTAAAGTCTGAAAGCGTTGCATTTACATACATCGGATTTCCTTCAAAAACAAAAGAGGCGGGCGCAACAGCTACAATCAAATCCTGAAAAGTTCCGGCTTTGTTCAGCACATTGGCAATAAAAGTAATATCAGTAATTGGGTTAGGATAAGCGTCTGTTTTTAGCGAACCATTTCGAAGCGAGATTCCCCCAATTGTTTTAGGAAATAGTTTTTTTGACGTACTAAAAACACCTCGCGCCTGAATGTTTGTTTTTAAAATTCCTTTCAGATCAATCGTATTCAGGCCCAAAGCGGCATCAACAGTTGCCAGATCCAGAGCGCCTTTTACACTTGCATTAACGGTCATTTCATTAAAACCTTTACTGTGCAGATAAGCGGTAAAATAATCTTTTTCTCCAACCTTAAATTTTAAGGACCTAAGATTGATTAATAATTTCTCGATATCAAGTGAAGGCAAAACGGTATTCAGATCCATCTGAAAATCAGTCAGTGGGGCAGGAGCATTTTGGTAATTTATCGCGCCTTCATTAATTTTCAAATTAAAAGCCAAGTCCGGTTTTTGATTTTTGGCAACATTATAATTTCCTCTAAAAGATAAAAGCAAATCACTCTTACCGGAAATTTCCGTTTCCTCAAGCCAGGTTAAATATTCAGGCGGCATTACAGAAAACAAATCTTTTACCGTTGTGTTTTGCGATGCAGCTTTGATATTTATTTTATATCCGTCTCTTAAAATCGTAAATAAACCGGTGAAAGTCAGCGGCAATTTATTGATTCTGAGTTCGTTTTTCTGCAGAATAAAAGAAAGGGCGTGGGTATTAATTCTGGTAATTAAATCAGCGCGTAATTCTTTCTTTCTAAGATAAGCGGTTCTGTTGTAGTAGAAATCTATGTTGTCAATTTTGGCATCGGTATTCAAATCAAAAATATCTTCGCTCAGATTTCCTTTTCCAACATAATTGAAACCTTTTGCATCAACGAGAATTTTAGCAGATCTGTCATTGTATTTTACGTGACAATCCTCAAGGTCAATGCGTTCTAGACGAATTGCAGTTCCTTCTTGGGGATCATCGGTTTTGTTTTTGTCTTCTTCCGGAGCTTTATAAATATTGTAATTGGCTTGTCCTTTTTGGTTTACCATTACATTGATTAAGGCTTTGGAAACATATAATTTATTGATCTTAACCTCATTGTCAAAAAGCAATCTTTTTAAGTTAATACCAAAGGCAACTTGTTCTGCCCTAAGCAAAGTATCGTTGCTAAAAGGTGCTGAACCTGTAAGTGATAAATCGTCAAGCGAAACTGTTAATGACGGAAAATGCGTAAAAAATGAAAGTCTCGATTTTGAGAATTCCATTTTTGTGTCCAGTCGTTCATTTGCTATTTTTTTTACTTCAGAGGCTACTTTTCCGGGAAATAATAGCGGAATGAGAAATAACAACAGCAAAATAGATGCTATTGTTATTCCTAAAACTTTGAGTGTTTTTACGGCAATATTTTTGAATGACGAATTCATAGGCGTATATTTAAATTACTTTTTGGCTTTCTCAGCTTCGGCAGTTTTTTTAGCTTCCGCTTTTTTGGCGTCTTCTTCTTTTTGTTTTTCTTCTTTGGCTTTTTCTTCAGCCTTTTCCGCTTTTTCTTTCTCAGCTTTTTCCGCTTTTTCCTTTTGCTCTTCTTGTTTTTTCTCTTTCTCTTTTTCTTTTTTCTTGAAATAACCTTTGAATAAGAAGTTACTTTTTGCAGCTTCCATATTCTCACTAAAACCTTTTGTTCCGCTTTCTAAGTTATTAAGGGTATTTGAAACGCTGTTTGCCATTTTATCATCACGAACCAATCTTGCCAAAGCTCCGTTTCCGTTGTTCATGCTATGGCTAAAAATGGCTAACTCCTCAGTAATTACACCGGCGTTGTCAACACTTTTCTTAACGCTTTTCATGATGTCGTTCATCTCAATTCCGTTTACTGATGCTATCGAACCGTTGTTTTCCACTGGTTTTGTAGATTTTACTCCCGGAGAAATCGTCAAGACTTTATCTCCCATTAAACCATCAGATCCAATACTGGCGCGAGCATCTGTTTTGATAAATTCGCGAACTTCATCTTTGATAACCATACTCACCACTACCGAAGAATCGTTTACTAATTTAATTTCTTCGATCGTTCCGATATTTATTCCTGAAAAACGAACATTGTTTCCCACCTCTAAACCGCTTACGGTTTTAAATTGCGATGTGATGTTGAATGTAGAACCAAACAGGTTTTTTTGTTTCCCGATGAAGTAAATTGCCAATATAAAAAGCAACAACCCAATTGTTACAAACATTCCTAATTTCCAAGTATATCCAGATTGCTTATCCATGATTTCTATTTTTATTTTTTAGTTTATTCAAAAAATGAGCGTACCCATTCATCGTCGCTTTTTTCTAATTCTTCGTATGTTCCTTCGGCATGTATTACACCTTCTTTTAGTACCATAATACGGTCTGCAGTTAGTTTGGCACAAGCCATATCGTGTGTAATAATGATCGACGTTGTTTTTCTTTTATGTTTGATATCAAGAATCAATTCGCTGATTTCTCTTGATGTGATCGTATCTAAACCAGTTGTTGGTTCATCGTATAAAATAATTTCAGGCTTTAGGATTAAAGTTCTGGCAAGGCCAATTCTTTTCTGCATTCCGCCGGATAACTCAGACGGCATTTTGTCAATTGCGTCGCTCAAACCTACATTATCAAGTGCTTCGATAACTTCGCTTTCGACTTCCTCCGCAGTTAAATCTCTTTTATGTTTTTTTAGCGTAAAGGCTAAATTTTCTCTAACCGACATGGAATCGTATAAAGCGCCGCTTTGAAATAAAAATCCAATTCTGACTCTGATTTCGTTCAGTTCGCTTTTTTTGATGTTTAATACATTTTCACCAAAGACTTTAATTTCGCCTTTATCAGGTTCAATTAAACCTACAATACATTTTATCGTAACTGATTTTCCGGATCCTGAGCGGCCTAAAACCACTAAATCCTCGCCTTGGTTCACCGTCAGGTTTACGCCTTGTAAAACCTTATTGTTTTTACCAAAGGTTTTGTGCAGATCCTTAATTTCGATTATCGCGGTTTTATCTTTAACCTTAGGTTCTTTTTCGATATGTTTTTCTTCTTTAATCATCTTTAAAAAAATAAATCGGTTATTTGTACGGCTACCATATCTATAATAAAGATCGTTAAGGACGCTGTCACAACGGCTGAGTTTGCAGCTCTACCCACACTCTCGGTTCCGTTTGAGGCGTTGAATCCTTTATAACATCCAATCATTCCAATAAAAAATCCGAAGAAAAAAGTTTTAATCGTGGCGGGAATCACATCCAGAAATTCCAACGACTGAACGATTTGTGTCAGATATCTGTAAAAGTTGACATCACCATGAATATTAATCCCTACAAATCCGCCAACGATACCAATTGCATCTGCAAAAAATACCAAAATCGGCACCATTAAAGTACAGGCTAATATGCGCGTCACAACCAGATAATTATAAGGATTGATGGCTGAAACTTCCATGGCATCAATTTGTTCGGTTACCTTCATAGAACCTAATTCGGCACCAATTCCTGACGAAATTTTTCCTGCACAAATCAAGGCCGTAATTACCGGTGCAATTTCTCTTATCAGCGAAAGCGCTACCATTCCCGGCAACCAGGATTCGGCTCCAAATTTTACCAGCGTTGGTCGCGATTGCAGTGTAAGTACAAGTCCCATAATAAAACCTGTGATCGCTACAAGTGGTAAAGATTTATATCCGATGATGTAACATTGTTTCAAAAATTGTTTTGCTTCGTAAGGAGGCACGAATACTTCCTTAAAAAACTGTTTTGCAAACAACGTTGCATTTCCTACTTCTTCGAATGTATTTTTTAAAGTGAGTATCAAAATAGTTGTTTTTAATTGGTGAGTTAGGTTGAAAATCAATATTTTAACATATCTAATTTTCCGTTCTTATTTAATATTAAAGTTATCTTAATTGTTAACGAAAAATATTACACAACTTTTTTTCAAGTTTATATAATTTACATCGGTGCACAATAACTCAAAGAGTCTTACGTTACGCCAGTACTCATAAAAAACAAAAAATCCCTTCTGTTTAAGAAGGGATTTTACGGTAACTAACTATAAGTTACTTAAATCTAGTTTTAGTGTAGTTAAAATATTATGAGTTAATGGCGATGCCTGGTTTAGCTTTCATTAACGGGATTACTTTGCTTTCAGATAATTTAAGGTTTTCCATTATCAAACGTGATGTTAAATAGCAAACCGTAGATTCTGCACCCTGATTCAGGTTTACATTGTCTTTTTCTAGGCCATCATATCCACCTCCGCTAACAGGATTGTACATAATTTGGTTTAAATGGTTTTTTCCTAAGAACCAGTTAAATGCAATTTTCATCTGACGTTTGTATTCCGGAGTTTTAAATGCGGTGTAAAACGAATTTAAAGTCTGAATCATGTAGGCAACATCAATTGGCTGTTCTCCATATTCTTGTGGTTCAGAATCTCTGTGGTACCATCCGTTGTTAGAAATTACTTTGAAGTTATCTCCTTTATATGTTTTCGAAATTAAGAAATCAAGCGATTCTAAAGCTACTTTTTTGTAAATAGGTTTATTCGTTACCAAATAAGCAAAAAGCATAGATTCAGGCAAAATTCCGTTTCCGTAAGTCAAATAATCTTCAAACCATTTCCAGTCTTTTGAAGCGCTGATTTCATAGTTCGACAATAATTTTGCGTTTAGTTTATTGATAATTGCCGCTACGTATAAATTAGGAATTGCAGAGTGGTATAAATAAAGCCCTTTTGTTGCAAAACCAATAGAACGTGGTGACTGAATAGTTTCTGCCCATTTTAAAGAGTTCAGTAAACATTTTGCTGCTTTTTTAGCAATAGCGTCCGGTAAAATTTTTCCAATAGAAACCACAGTTCCCAAAGCCCAGATTCCACGTGCGTTTGAATCTTCAAGGTTTACTTCGGCATTTTGCTCAATATGTTCGCGGTTGTGTTCGTCTACATAATTGATAAAATTACCTTTTGGCTGTTGGCAACGCTCGATGAAATCCAGATAAATTAAAATATATGGTAAATCATCTTTGTCTTCTGTAAGCTTGTAGTGCATACAAAGTGCTACTAATGCTCTTGCGTTATCATCTAAAGTATAACCTGTAGAAAGATCCGGAATTGAAATTTTACTGAATTGGATGATTCCAAGTTCGGTAGTCATTTTTTTAACGTGCGCCAGTTCAATTGACGGATAAGTGAATTTAATTTCAGTAGAATCGTCAATTAATTTTTTATAAGTATTGATGTGTGCAATTGCAATGTTTTCCCAAGACGAAGCACGTGTTTTTCTAAAGGCGCTTTTACCCATTTCTTCTCTAAGATTTTCATCAGAAAGTAATTTGATAGCAGCGTCTGCAAATTGTTCTTCATCTCCAATATCAACCAAAATTCCCGAATCTTCAGTAAGAACTTCTTTTGTATGAGGGATTTTTGATGCCACAATCGGACAAGCGCAGCTCATTGCATAAGAGAATGTTCCGCTTACCGCCTGATTTGGATCTTTTGATGTAAACATATAAATATCTGTAGCCTGTAAGTAGCTTAACAGTTCTTCTGTTTCAAGGTATTTGTTAATGAAACGAACATTATCATGCAGGTCTAATTCATTGACAATAGCTTCCAGTTTTTCACGGTATGTATCTACGCCATCAATTATTAAATTTGGATGTGTTCTTCCAATAATTAAATAAAGTGCGTTTGGCGTGTGCTCTACAATTTTTCGTAAAGATCTTAAGCCAGTTTCAATATTTTTTCCTTCTCCCAAAAGACCAAATGTAGATAACACTTTTCTGTCTTCAATTCCGAATTTTGCTTTTGCAGTTTCCGGAGCTTCGTAAACCACAACGTGAGTTCCGTGTGATATTGTAGTGATCGTATCTTTTGAAATATTATAATCATTGATTAATATTTCTTCAGATCTGTTTGTCATTACAAATACAGAATTACTGTAGCTTAAAAGTAATTTTACAAATGTTTTTAATTCATTATTCGGGTTAGGAAGTACAGTATGAAAAGTAAATGTTACGGGTTTTTTGATAACATTTAAAAAATCTAATAAATGGTCGCCGTAATTTCCGCCAAACAATCCAAATTCATGCTGAATATGAACTAGTTTGATGCTTTCGTCGTTATTAATTTCTTCGGCAACTTTTGCGTATTCTTCTCTGTTATTAGTATTTAAAGTAAAAGCCTGTGTTGGATTTTCTTTTGGTTCTTTCACCAATTCGCAAATTTCACATGCTATAGATTTACCAAAAACATCGGTAATACCTTTTATTGTATCCTGCGTATAGGTAGCAATTCCACATTGTGTTGGTGGAAATGTTGATAAAAAAACGATTTTTGATTTATTAGATATTGCTTTCATCGGGATTATTTTTTAATTCGTTTATTAAGTCGTTAAGGGTCGGGGAGGCTAACTTTATAATTTCTTTTGTAGCCAATTCCATACATTGTTTTGAAATATTATCTAAAATTAGATCTAAGACAGACCCATGATTAATCCAATCCACTAAAAAATTAACTCAAAAGCATTTTCATGGGAATTCTATAAGACTAAAAAGCGAATTGTGATACTTTTTGGTAATTTACTGATTTATTGTGTATTGAGTTTGATTGCGATAATAAAATAATGGATAGAGTTAAGGAAGATTTATATTAAGAAAGAAATTTGAATAACAAACAGACCCAAAAAGTCATTTATTAACTAAAAAAAACAAATCATATGTTACGTTGGACAGTCATTTTTATTATTCTAGCTATAGTAGCGGGAATATTTGGTTTTGGTGGTATTGCCGCTGGAGCTGCTAGTATCGCAAAAGTTTTATTCTTCATATTTATCGTATTATTTATACTTTCATTAATAAGCGGAAGAAGAAACGTTTAGTGATAAACTGATTATTAGATTAGACAAAAAAAAGCGATACTTTGGGGAGTGTCGCTTTTTTTTTGTTTTTATTGTTTCAGGTTTCAGGTTGGTTCTTATCGTAAACGCTACAATAATATTCAAGGTAGTGTTGCTTCGAAATGACAAATATTGCGCATACAATAAACCCGACAGGTTTTTAAAACCTGTCGGGTTTATCGCAAACGTTATTATAATTTAGTGATATAATTAAAAATATCATGCAATTGCTTCGTATGTCTTTGGGTATGAATGAGCGCAAAAGAAATCCATTCTAAAATAGTGAATTTTTCAAAACCAGGAAGTTCAAAATCAAGACAAGTCAGAGTTAAATCAGCGGTATCAGAAACCTGCAATAAATCAGATTCTATAGTAAGGAGCGATAAAGTCAGGGAATTTTTGCTGTAGTCTTTGATTTCAGGTTTTATAAAATCGGGTGATTCCATTTTGGTATTAAAATCCAGAAAAATCGCTTCCAGCTTTTTAATATTTTCATCCGGTTTTCGGTTTGTTTTTTCTTTGTTTCCTGAAAACAATTCGGGATAACCCGAGCAGGCAAGAATAATATGCTGTACAACTTGTCCGGCAGTCCAGCTGCCTTTATAAGGTACAGTGTTTAATTCTTCCTGAGAAAAAGAAGAAACAACCTGATTTAAATTTTTAAATGTTTCAACGATATTGGTCTGAATTTCTCTTTTCATTTCTCATCCTTTAAATTGTGAGTTTATCGACCGATGTAATCCACCATGTATTTCCAAACGGATCCGTTACACCGCAAGTCCTTCCGTAATTCTGGTCGCTTAATTCCATCAAAACTGTGGCTCCTTCGTCAATTGCCTTTTTAAAACTTTCATCGGCATTGGGTACATATACAAATAAGTTGGCTGTTTGCACTTTCCAGTCTTTGGTTTCATCTGTCACCATAATGGTGCTGGTATGAATCGTAACTTCTGTATGCTGAACCGTTCCGTCTTCTCGTAATAATGGCGCCTGTAATTCAGTAGAATTGAACACTTTTTTTGTGAACTCTATAAAATTTAATGCACCATTTACAACTAAATACGGCATTACGACCTGATGATTTTTAGGAATATTCATTTTCTGCTGGATTTAAATTAGTATTAAACCAAATTTACGATTTTAATTAAACTTCTAAAAATCAATAATTTGTATGTCTTATGGCAGCACCTCGCAATGGAAACCATAAGAATTTAAAAGTTCGATGATGGTATGATTTGAAATTGATAAGGCATGAACACGCAAAATTTTATCGCAATCCTCTAGATCAAAGTTGATGATGCTGTTTGGGAAATGCTCAAGAAGTTTCCCCACAATCATTTTTGATTGCTCGGCTTCCTGAACATTTGTTTTAAAAACTTCTATCATCGTTTTCCCGGTTTACAGAGCGATATTTTTGTAACGCTCAATTTTATGATGATAGATATAAGAAATTGCCAGAATCACTAAGAAAATCAAAGGAAAGAAAGATTGAAAATCAACTCCGTCAACAGCAAAATGACTTATCGAAGCAAATATAAAATCAAAAGCAAATCCTGCATAAGCCCATTCTTTGACACGATTTGGCACTTGGGGAATGACTAATATCAGTACGCCTATAATTTTAAAAACCACCAGGGCATTCCCAAAATATTCAGGATATCCAAGATGTTTGATTCCTTCTTTTGCCAGTTCGGTTTGAGAAGTAAGTGCCGGCATAACGCCTTCAAACAGGAAAATAATAATAGTTGTAATCCAGAAAATCATCTTTGCTTTTTTCATTGGTTAATATTTAAATAGTTATTGGTTAATTACTTAATACAAATCTACCAATGTTATTTCTTTTTATAAATAGGTATTTACGACTAATTTAGGGTCATTTGGGACAGATGTTTGAATTTTAGATTTTAGATTTTAGAGTAAAGAGTAAAGATTTTAGATTTACCGAAAAGAATGTCATCCTGACGGAGGAAGGATCTCCGCAAGAAACTCCGCATTGCAAATCGCCAATTTTTTATTGAGAGCTACTAGTTAAGATTCTTCCTTCGTCAGTATAAGATTGGAAATAAAAAAACCGATAAAAACTTAAAAGATTTTATCGGTTTAAATATTCTATTCATTTTACAATTTAATCAGCATAATGATAAATACTTTTCTTAATCGTATTGTTTATTTTCTGAAGCGTTACTTCTGTCACGCCGCCCTGATAATTCATGAAAATAGCCACTTTGTCTTTTGTGATTTCATAATCAATAGAAATCAATCCGTTTTGATTGACTTCAACCGATTTATTTTCGGTTGGAATTGAACTTAAAAAATAATTCCATTCTTCTACTTCTTCATTTTTGATGATATTTTGATAAGCCTCATCAATATCAGTATTTTTTAGGATACACTCTCTTCCTGAACCCATTTCTACTTCAACATCCTTGCAGTCTTCATTTTTGTCATTTTCTTTTTTTACTTCAGAAGTCACAGCTGCAGGCTTTTTTGTTTCTTTTAACTCTTCCTTAGAATCGTTGTTTTTACAATTGGCAAATAATAAAGACAAAAGGGCGATGCAGGCTATTTTTTTCATAGTGATAAGTTTATTTTGGCGTAAATTAAAGTGGTTGTTTTTCGATGGCGAATATATTCAATAAAATTGTTTCTATTTAATTTTCTGACAAATTAAATTATGGAATTTTACTGGAATAAAAAAACGCTGCAAAACCGAAGTCCTGCAGCGCATCTCAAATAAATAATTAATTAAAAACGGGTATTATCTCCAGCCTCCGCCCAAAGCACGATATAAATCGGTGTTGGCAGAAAGCTGTTGTCTTTTAATGTCTGCTAATTCTAATTCGCTTTGCAGTAAATTTGCCTGCGCAGAAAGTACTTCAAGGTATTCAGCCATTCCGTTTTTGAATAACAGATTCGAATTTTTAATGGCTTGCTGTAATGTTTTTACACGCTCTTGCAAGAAGGTTTCCTGTTGTTCCAGTTTTTCTACTTTTACCAGAGCATCAGATACTTCGCTTACGGCAACCAAAACAGATTGTCTGAAGTTTAGTACTGCTTTTTCTCTTTCCGCGACAGCGATATTATATTGCGTTCTCACTCTTTTATTGTTCAATAATGGTTGCGTTAAACCTCCTGCAACGGTTCCGAATAAAGAAGCGGGAATGTTGAACCAATTGCTGGTTTCAAAAGAGTTTACACCACCCTGAGCTGTAATTTTAAGCGAAGGATACAAGTCAGCTTTTGTGATTCCAACATTGGCATTGGCCACTTTAAGGGCTAATTCGGCGCTTTTTACGTCCGGTCTTCTGCTTACCAAAGTAGACGGAATTCCGATTTTGTTATTGTTTTTAACTTCAATAGCACTCAAACGCGTAGTTCTTTCTTTTGAATTTGGAAAAGATCCTGTTAAAACACTTAAAGCATTTTCCTGAATCGCAATGTTTTGTTCCAATAAAGGAATCAATTGCGCCGAACTTAATCTCTGTGCTTCAGATTGTTGAATTCCTAATGAAGTAACTTGTCCGGCATCGAATTTTAATTTGATGATATTCGTTGTACTGTCATTTAACTGAACATTTTGCTTTGCGATTTCTAATTGAGCATCCAGCATCAAAAGATTGTAATATCCTTTTGAAACATTCGCAACAATATTGGTTTGCAAGGCTTTTTTAACTTCTTCGGATTGAAGATAACCTGCATAAGCGCCTTTTTTCTGATTTCTGATTTTTCCCCAGATATCAGCTTCCCACGAAAGTGAAGCTCCGGCAGAATAATCGTCAATATGTTTTTGGCCCAAAGCCTGACTTAAATTCATTCCCGTAAAACTATTGTCAGACGGATTGCTGGTACTGGCATTCACAAATAAATTAACCTGAGGAACATTTCCCCATTTTGATTGTGTGAATCTGTATTGTGCAATTTCGATGTTTTTAGTCGCAATCTGCAAATCATTGTTTCTGGTCACAGCGCTGTCAATCAACTGAATAACATCTTTCTCTGTAAAGAAATTTTTCCACTCCACATCGGCAATACTGGTTGTATCGGTTGAAGCTGATGCATTCCTGAAATTTTCAGGAAATGCATCTTTTGGAGTTTCAATATCCTTAGAAACCTTACAGGATATTATTGTGGTGATCAAAATAGCGACCATCACGATTTTGGTTATATACTTTTTCATTTTATAAGTTGTCATTAAATTTCTGTACAAGTATCTTTTCTGTTATCCAGATCTTTAGCGATTTTGTACGATATATAGGCGATGCCAAAAATGATGGTCACCAGAATTGTCGTTATATAATTTTCCATATTTAGTGTTCTTCGTTATGAATTACGGCTGCCGGTTTTCCGGAAACCTTTTCTTGTAAATGTTGGAATACGATAAATAAAACCGGGATGATCAACAACCCAAGAATTACTCCCGAAACCATACCTCCGGCGGCACCAATACTAATCGAGTGGTTACCCTGAGCCGATGGTCCTGTGGCGCTCATCATCGGGATTAACCCTACTACGAAAGCCAGTGACGTCATGATAATTGGACGCAAACGTAATTTTGCAGCTTCAATAGATGCTTTTACCAGTGCCTGACCTGATTTTCGTTTCTGCACGGCAAATTCGACAATCAAAATGGCATTCTTGGCGAGCAGTCCAATAAGCATAACAAGTGCAACCTGTACATAAATGTTGTTTTCGATTCCGGTTAGACCGATGGCTACGAAAACTCCAAAAATACCTGCAGGGATTGAAAGAATTACTGCTAAAGGCAAGATGTAACTTTCATACTGTGCAGCAAGTAAGAAATAAATGAATATCAAACACAGTAAGAAAATTGTTGCCGATTGACCTCCTGACGAAATTTCTTCGCGGGTTTGTCCTGAAAATTCAAATCCATAACCTGCAGGCAATTGTTGTGCTGCTACTTCTTCAATGGCTTTAATGGCATCTCCGGAACTAAATCCAGGTTTCGGAATCGCATTTATACCAATTGAGTTAAATAAATTGTATCTCGAAGCGGTTTCAGAACCATAAATACGGCTTAGTTTTACTAATGTATTTAACGGAACCATTTCGCCATTTTTGTTTTTTACAAACACACGGTCAATCGCTGACGGATCTGCTCTGTCTGCAATATCTGCCTGAACAACCACTCTGTAATATTTACCAAATCGGTTAAAGTCAGAAGCCTGTGCGCTACCAAAATACGCCTGCATGGTTTGCAGAATATCTTTTACTTTTACGCCTAACTGATCTGCTTTTGCGTCATCAATATCCAGTTGCAATTGTGGATAATCGGCTTTAAATGAAGTAAAGGCTACAGCAATTTCCGGACGTTTCATCAATTCTCCAATGAAGTTTTGAGAAATTCCGCTAAATTTATCCAGTTTACCTCCGGTTTTATCCTGAAGAACTAAATCCAAAGCTTCAACGTTACTAAATCCGGGAACGGTTGGGAAACTAAATACGAAGAAACTTCCTCCTGAAATCGCGCCTAATTTGCCACGAACTTCATTCATTATTTCATCGATGTTTTTCACTTTTCCACGTTCTTCATTTGGTTTCAGCAATACGAAAACAACGGCTGATGATGGGCTTGTAGAGTTTGTCAATAAGTTGAAACCTGAAATTGCGGTTACAAATCGTGATGCATCAAGACCTCTTAAAGTGTTTTCTGCTTCGGTCATTACTTTTTGCGTTCCGTCAAGAGATGTTCCTGAAGGTGTATTTACCGCAATGGCAATAAATCCCTGATCTTCTGTTGGAATAAATCCTGAAGGTGTAGTTTTAACCATTACAACAGTTGCGAAAGTAATTAAAGCCAAACCTCCTAAACTCACCCATTTGTTACGAATTAAGAATTTTAATCCGCCCACATAACGGTTGGTCAACGAATCAAAACTTTTGTTGAATCCGTTAAAGAATCTTTGTTTAAATCCTTGTTTCACATAAGGAGCGCTTCCGTCTGCATTTGGCGCGTGATTATCCTTTAAGAATAAAGCGGCAAGGGCAGGGCTCAATGTTAAGGCATTTACTGCCGAAATTACAATTGCAATTGCCATGGTAAAGGCAAACTGACGATAGAAAACTCCTGTTGAGCCTTCCATAAACCCAACCGGCAGGAATACAGCAGCCATTACCAGCGTAATCGAGATAATAGCACCCGTAATTTCGTGCATTGCTTCATGTGTTGCTACTTTTGGAGACAAATGTTTATGCTCCATTTTAGCATGCACGGCTTCGACAACCACAATCGCATCATCCACCACAATACCAATCGCCAGAATTAAAGCGAAAAGCGTTAAAAGGTTGATCGAAAATCCGAATAATTGCATGAAGAAGAACGTTCCTAAAATTGCTACAGGTACAGCAATGGCCGGGATTAATGTTGATCTGAAATCTTGCAGGAAGATAAATACCACGATAAATACCAGGATAAAAGCTTCTAATAACGTATGTTTTACCTGATCGATCGATTGATCCAATGATACTTTTGTACTGTAAAAAATATTGTGTTTGATACCTGTTGGGAAATCTTTTGAAGCTTTCTCCATCATTTTGTTAATCGCAACCTGAATATCATTGGAGTTAGAACCCGCTAACTGAATCACTCCAATTACAATTCCTTTTTTACCATTCAAACGGGTTAAACTGTTGTATGAATAGGCGCCAAGTTCCACTCTGGCAACATCTTTTAAACGAAGAATAGAACCGTCTGCATTTGAACGAATCGCAATATTTTGGTAATCTTCCGGTTTGGTTAGTTTTCCTTTGTATTTAATTACGTATTCAAAAACCTCTTTACTTCTTTCTCCAAATTTACCCGGAGCAGCCTCTAAACTTTTGTCCTGAATAGCTGCCATAACTTCATTTGGCGTCACATTGTAAGTCGACATTTGAGTTGGATTTAACCAAACTCTCATCGAATAATCTTTAACTCCGCCAAAAATACTGGCAGAACCTACACCGGGAATACGTTTAAGTTCCGGAATAATATTAATCTGAGCATAATTGGCCACAAAAGTCTGATCGTATTTTGATTCGTCTTCTGTATACATACCAATGGCCATGATAAAACTGTTTTGTTGTTTGGCGGTAATTACACCTTGCTGAACAACCTCTGCCGGCAACTGACTTGTTGCCTGAGCCACTCTGTTTTGCACGTTAACGGCAGCCTGATCGGCATCTGTACCTAATTTAAAGAAAACAGTAATAGCAAGAGTACCATCATTACTGGCAGTAGAACTCATGTAAGTCATGTTTTCAACACCATTTATAGATTCTTCCAGAGATGGCGCAACAGAACGTAAAACCGTTTCTGCATTTGCACCCGGATAAACAGCCGTTACCAAAACCGATGGCGGTGCAATATCAGGAAACTGTTGTAAAGGCAATTTTGTAAGTCCAAGTACACCCAGGATCACCAATAAAATGGAGATAACAGTTGCCAGTACAGGTCTTTGTATAAATATTTTGAACATTTTCGTAAAAATTATTTTTTATTAATGATTTGCGCAACCTCACCAGTTGCTTTTTGAGGCTGGATAACCTGACCTTCCTGAAGTTTGTCAATTCCGCTTAACACAATTTGATCACCCGATTTTACACCATCACTAATCAGATAGTTTGTACCGCTTTTACCAATAATTGTGATAGGCATTTTGTTTACTTTATTGGCTTTGCTTAAAGTGAAAACAAACACTTTATCCTGCATTTCAATTGTAGCCGATTGCGGAACAAGGATGGCATCGTCATGATTGATTCCCAAACGAATTTTTCCTGTGTTTCCAGAACGTAAAGTTCCGCTTGCATTAGGGAAAGTCGCTCTTAAAGTAATCGCACCGGTAGTTTTATCAAACTGACCGTCAACCATATCGATTTTTCCTGATTTGCCATAAGCGCTGTTATCAGCCAAGATCAAAGTTACAGGAGGCAATTTTTTGATTTTATCACCCAAGGTATTTCCGGCGTATTGTGATTTGAATTTGATGAAATCAGTTTCGCCTAAAGAGAAGTAAACAAACACTTCATGTACATCAGATAATGTTGTTAACGGATCAATATCAGATGCTGAAACTAAACTTCCCTGTTTTTTAGGCAATCTTCCAATGTAACCACTCACTGGGGCTGTCACATTTGTATATCCTAAATTAATTTTGGCAGATGCTACCATTGCTCTTGCCTGTTCGATATTGGCAGCAGCAATTTTTTGAGAAGCTTTAGCTGTTTTTAACTGATAATCAGAAACTACTTTGTTCTGAACTAAAGGAGTTAACTTATCAACTTCTAACTGAGCGTTGATTAAAGCAGCTTCATAAGCATGAAGACTTGCCAAAGCATTGTTTAACTGCTCACGAAACGGACGTTCGTTTATTTTGAATAAAGTCTGACCTTTATTTACATAAGCACCTTCGTCTACAAAAACACGGTCAAGGTTTCCGCTTACTTGCGGGCGAATCTCAACATCAACAGTTCCTTGTATAGAAGCCGGATATTCAGAATCAGTAACAGCATTTGAATTCTGGATAGCCAATACAGGCAGGAGCGGAGCCGCAGCCACTGGAGCCTGTTGTTTATCTGCACAACTACTTAGTACAAGCGCAAGAATAAAGCTGGTTATAATTACATTTTTCATTTTAATATTGGTTTTAATTTGTTGGACATTCTCGTTTTTAAAAATTTTATTTGTGGTATTCTCTAGATTCATATTTAAGTCTATTAAATTTTCTAACGTTGTTAAGTAAATTGATGCAAAAAGCTATATTATCATCCTCTCGAATTATGTTTTCATAATCGATATTAAATTATTTATCACTGTTAAGTAAGCAGCTAAAAAAAGCCTGATATTACTGTATTAAATTTTCTAACAGTGTTAAGTAAACATCATAAAAAAAAGGTTTAAATATTACCTCGATTAAATCATTTATCACTGTTAAGTTAAAATGAAATTTTTTTTATTGTATTGATTTTATAATTCCGCCAATCGCATCTTTTAAAATCTGATTGTTGATTGTTTCCATTATTTCACTTCTGTTAATAATATTGATGGCGATTAAACCATGAATAACCGAAAAGAATGTAAAATACTTTTGTTTGATAACTTCATCGGTTGGGTTGCTGCTTTTCATGATTTCAGCAATTACCGAAGTAAATAATTTATAGGGTCTTTCCTGAGCCGAACATTGCTGTGAACAACAGTTCATTTGTACACCAAACATAACCTGATACATTTCGGTATCTGTAAAAGCAAAATCCCAGTAGCCCATCCACATGGCTTCTAATTGCTCTTCTGGTTTTTCAAATTTAGCTTTGGCTTTTTCAAGTTCTTTGGCTAATTTTATAAAGCCTTTACCGGTAAGTTCCTGTAAAATTGCGTCTTTATTAGAAAAATATTCGTATATAATGGGCGCAGTGTACTCAATTTTATCAGCAATTTTTCGCATACTCAGACCTTGCCATCCTTCTTCTTTTACGATAGCATAAGCAGCATCAAGAATGTTAGTTCTTGTTTCTTCTTTTTGTCTTAAAATTCGATCTTTACTTGCCATTTTATTTAAGTATTAAATTGTTTAACACCGTTAGGCAAATGTATGGCGGTTTTTCTGATTATGAAATAAATTAGTCATAATATTTTCTTATTGTTGTATAGACAAATGTCAAAACACTTGGAAAGCCTTATATTTATTGAACTTTTTAATTTCAAATTATTTTAAGAAGCAGATCATTTTCGTATTTCAAGACCATTTGTCCCGCTGTCCAGTATGTCTTTTATGGCAAACCCTGCCATAAAAGGATGCCGTTTCCACCCGGGCCAGGCGAGAGAATGTATTATCTATAATTTTCTCTCATCATATGTAAAAGAAAATCTTATAATTCATATTTGCTTTTGAGCTCCTTATAAATTGACTCAGCATTAATGTAAAGCGTTTTATCTAGATTTATTTGGCTATCTAAAATTTGTTGTTGCTCAGCCGATAGCATGTAAGGTTTTAAATTGGCTATCTCAAATTTTATCTTCAGCGTTTTCGTAAAATCTTTAACAGTTTCAATTGGAGAAGCATCCCTGTGGGTTGTAATATTAATTGCCTGCATGATTTAAAGTTTACTAGAATTGATAACCAAAGTTAAGATAGAAGTCTAATTTTCCTGCTTAATTAATACAGTTTTTTTGTCAACGGATTTATAATCGCTATATACTTGTAAAAAAGAGTTGCATTTGAAATGACAAATATATACTAATTCATAGCAAATTTGTACTATAAATAACGAATTTTACTTGTATATATTTGCAGTATTAGTTTAAAACAAAAATATACAAATATGAAAGCAATAGGATTTAAAACCTCATTATCAATAGAAAAAGAAGATAGTTTTATTGAGTTTGAAACTCCAAAACCAATTCCCGGATCTCATGATTTATTAATTAAAATCCAGGCTGTTTCTGTCAATCCCGTAGATTTTAAAATACGCCAAAATAGCGCCAAAGAAACAGTTTTAGAAAACCCAAAAATCATAGGTTGGGACGCAGTAGGAATTGTTGAAGCCACTGGCGACAAAGTAAGTTTGTTTAAAACAGGTGATGCTGTTTTTTATGCCGGAGATCTTAACAAACAAGGCAGCAATGCAGAATATCAACTTGTTGACGAGCGCATTGTAGGGCGAAAACCAAAATCACTTTCAATAGAAGAAGCTGTTGCAATGCCATTAACGGGTCTCACGGCCTGGGAAATATTATTTGACCGAATTCGTATTAGTCCTGAAAAAGACAAAGGAAAAACAGTACTGATAATTGGCGGGGCAGGTGGCGTTGGTTCAATCGCTATTCAACTCGCCAAAAAAGTAGCCGGATTAACGGTAATAGCTACAGCTTCACGTCCTGAATCTATCGAATGGTGTAAACAACAAGGCGCCGATTTTGTAGTAAATCATAAAAACTTGATCGAAGAAGTGCGTAATGCCGGATTTCAGCACGTTGATTTTATTTTGGATTTTGTAGACGTCAATCAGTATTGGGATGCGTTTGTAGAGCTTATAAAACCACAAGGGCATATTGGCTCGATAAGTGATCCTGTCGGAAACGTAAATCTTCGTCAGTTAAAAGGTAAAAGCGCCAGTTTTCATTGGGAATTGATGTTTACAAGATCGATGTTTCAAACAGAAGATATGATAGCGCAACATCACATCTTAAACCAATTAGCTGATTTATTAGATAACGGTACGATTCAGTCAACTTTAAAAACTACTTTGAACGGTTTAACGGTTTCTAATTTCAGAAAAGCCCATGAGCTATTGGAATCTGGAACTACAATTGGTAAAATTGCAATTAAGTTTTAAAGATTATATTTTATGAAAATTAAAAGCAAGCCAAGTAGGCTTGCTTTTTTTATGTAACCAATTTCATTTTTTTGTATTATTACAATAAAAATATCATGAAACTATCAACCACAATTAAAGTCGCAATAGCAACTTTAATAACACACCAATCCATTCAGGCTCAGGAAGTAAAAAAAGAAGCCACTCCCATAAAATACACCATAGAGAATTGCGTCAATCATTTTGAATTGGAGAAAGCCACAAAAACAAAAGTGGGTTATCAATACTGGTTTGCCGACAAAAACTTCACTCAGGAAAACACGCTCAAAATGAGTATCGTCGAACCCGGGAAATCAACGCACGCCCCACATCATCACATAGAGGAAGAATTCTTTTATATTCTGGAAGGAACAGCACAATTTTATCTTGACGGAAAAACGGCCGTTGCCGGCCCAAATACCAGTTTTTACTGCCCGTCAAATGTAGAGCACGGAATTAGTAATGCCGGAAATACCGATTTGAAGTATTTGGTAATTAAGAAGGATTTGAAAGGGAAATGATTAAATCCTTCAAAGTCAAAAGTTTTTTATTTCACGCTGATTTAAAAAAGATTTAAGCAGATTTAAACAGATGATTATCATTTACTAAAAAACAAATCTGCTTAAATCTGCCGAATCTGCGTGAAAAAACTTTGAGCTTTACAATAATTAATTATCCTTTAGATAACTCTTCCAATACTTTTTCCAAATTATCGATCGTCATTTTAAAGCCTTGTACGAAGCCCATTTCAATCATTTTCTCCAAACGTTCCAAAGATTCATTAAAAATCTTAATATTTACTTTTGTAATGCCGCTTTGTTCGCTAAAAGTATAATCCCAATCTGAACCGGGTAATTGCCGGTTTTCATTTTCGTCTGCAAAGGTATTATACATTTTAAAATTGCTTTTCGGAGTAATAGAAGTAAATTCCTGAACCGACCAGCGCTCTTTTCCGTCAGGACCTACCATAGCGTAAAATCTTCGTCCGCCAACTTCAAAATTCATGTATTTCGTTCTGGCAAAAAAAGGTTTTGGCGCCACCCATTGATCTAAAATTTCTGCTTTTGTAAAAGCATCCCAGACCAAAGGCAATTCTGCCGCAAATTCCCTTGTTATCGTTACTGTTTTTGATGGTTTGTCTACCGTAAAATCAAATAATAAATCTGTTTTCATTTTTTCTGGTTTTTCATTGTTAATAATATATCGTCAAGCTGGTTAAATGCGGTTTCCCAAATTTCTCTAAATTGTTTGAGCCACTTATCAATTTCTTTCATTTTTTCAATTTGAAGTGAATAATAAATTTCCCTGCCTTGCTGTTCCTGTTTTATCAACTCACATTCGGTAAGTATGCGAAGGTGTTTCGAAATGGATTGTCGTGTCGTGTCAAAATTCTCTGCAATCGCATTTGGCGTCATGGCCTGCGTTGCAATCAAGGCAATAATAGCTCGTCTTGTTGGGTCTGCAATTGCCTGAAAAACATCTCGTCTCATAATTTCTTCAACTATTTAAGTTATTCATATCAAGTCACAAAGTTTTTGCAGCTTAGATTATTACAGGATAAAAGATTAAAAAAGTTTAACGCAGATCTTACAGATTGAGGCAGATTTAATTTTAATCTAATTATAATAAATATAAATCTGCAGCATCTGCCTACATCATTTTAAATCTGAGTGAAACAAAAAGTTTATACTTTCCCGTTTTTAGGATCAAAATCGATCATCCATTGCACGTTAAATTTATCGGCAAACATTCCAAAATAATTTCCCGACGGACCATAACTTATAGGCATTTCGATTCTGCCGCCATCAGAAAGTCCTACGAACAATTTAACGGCTTCTTCCTGGCTATCAACACTAATAAAAATAGTAAATCTATTGTCGGTTTCCGTTACTTTTCCCATACTTGTCATCGTGTCACTTGCCATTAACGAATTGCCTTTTCCAATAGGCAACGCAATGTGCATGATTCGCTCTGCGTCGATTTCAGGAATTGGATATTGCTCGCTGGAAATATCCTTATAACGGGAAACTTTCAAAAACTCCCCGCCAAAAACCGATTTGTAAAATGTAAATGCTTCTTGGGCATTTCCGTTAAAATGAATGTAAGGATTTATAAGTGCCATAATTTTATTTTTTAAATTATTAATTAGGAAGCCAATCGGTTGCAAATATAAATGCAACTATTCGGTTTCGCAAATTTTTTGATAGTTATTTTAAAAAATATTTTATTTAATGGGAGTGATAGTGAATGGGTTAGTGGTTTTTTATGTCACGGAGTTACGTTGAGAAGGCGCAGAGATTCGCAAAGTTTTTGTCTAATAGTTTAACTAAGAATGTTGCAATCCTTATAGTTGTCTAAAGCAAAATCGAAAAGTTTTATAATTATTTTTTGATAACCGAATTGTCACCCTGAGCGTAGTCGAAGGCTCATGAAACCAAAATTTTAAAAATCATCTCGCAATCCCGATAGCTATCGGGAGCAAAGGCGCAAAGTTTTTTCTTTAGTATGAAAGAGTTAATTAGTCGCATACTTGAAGACATTATTTCCGTAGCTTCCATCCTATAAAATAGTAAACCAAATTCACATGAAATTTATATAATTTCAGTTTAATTTTTCATAAAAATTTGAAATTCAATTAATTAACTTTTTTTAAAGAAAGGTTTAACATGCTCTGTTTTCGCTGGCTGTCTGAAATAACTAATTTTAACTAAATCAAATTAAATAACGTTTTAAATATTTAAAATTATGAAAAAGAATATAGCCATATTAGCAACAAACGGTTTTGAAGAATCAGAATTAGCATCGCCAAAAGCTTATCTTGAAGAGCAAGGTTGGAATGCAGATATTGTCAGTTTAAAATCAGGAACTATCAAATCCTGGAAAGACGGTAATTGGAGCCAGGAATATAATGTTGATATCGTATTAGATCAGGCAAATGAAGCAGATTACGATGCTTTGGTTCTTCCGGGAGGAGTTATAAATCCTGATTTATTAAGAAGAGAAGAAGCTGCAGTAAATTTTGTACGTTCATTTTTTGAAAGTAAAAAACCAGTAGCGGCTATTTGTCATGGTCCTCAAATTCTGGTAGATGCTGATGTTTTAGAAGGTCGAAAAGTAACTTCGTTTTTCTCTGTTAAAAACGATTTAATTAATGCCGGAGCCCAATGGGAAGACTCAGAAGTAGTCGTAGATAATGGATTGGTAACCAGCCGAAACCCAAATGATTTGCCCGCTTTTAATAAAAAAATGGTGGAAGAAATTAAAGAAGGAAAACACGAGCGCCAGACGGTGTAAAAAGATGCTTTTATTCATTATTAAATTACAAAAAATGCAAGACCAATTTTGGTCTTGCATTTTTTTTATTGCCAGTTAATTATCATGTAGTTGATGATTCAATTACTTTTCGGGCGCGAAGTCAGAGACGTTTGCGCAGTGTTTGGCGAGAACACTTCGGACAGCGGGGGCTTTAATCACCAAAAAACAGAATGTAGTTTTCGTTAGTGTTTGCCTGAAAAATTGTTTCTTTTAATAATTGTAAACCTTCTTCTAAATGTTTTTTATTAAATGCTTGATCTTCGCTTTCATCATTATGCCAGACACCTGGGTAAATATCATTCAGATTGAAATTATCAGCATTGTAAAAATCTAGAATTTTATTATTTTCAATCGTAACTAGAATCGAATTCACCTGACCAATTGTTGTTGGATCTATAAAATAAGTAGAAGTTGATTCGGGAAAATCTTCAAAATTGTCAAAATCAATTTCACTGAAATCAATTTCTTTACCAATAAAATTTTGCGGGTAAAAAAACTTGTCTAAAGATTCCGGTAATTGTTGATTATAATAAGATGAAAAAAGGTAAATTAATCCTTCAAAATTTTGATCAAATATGGAAGAATCATTTTCACTGAAATCGAAATTAAAATATTCATAATTCTTAGAAAATTCTTCAAAATTATTTTTGCTTATTTGATATAAATTTACACTTTGACTCATTTAAGTTTGATTTTACTTTATTGATATTTTTTTTATTAAAATTTGCAATGAATTTAGGTTATTCTTTTCTCACATAATGTTTTATTTCTTTCCCTGAATTTTTATCAAATTCATAAACATCATGTGTTACAGTTGTAACCACGAAGTTACGGTTGATGCTATTTAGTTTATATCCTGTATAATCTAGTCTGGGCTTGATTGACCATAATTTTTTGCCGTCTAAAGAAAAGGAATAAATATTACCCACATAACTCATATAAAAGAGTTGATTCGTACTAATACAAACGGGTTGCGAAGCAAAAAAATCTACTTCATTTTTCCATTCTACTTTTTTAGTTTTGAGATTTAGACAATAAAGATAATTTTTGCCTTTCGAAATATTTATGGTATTTACAAAAAGAAAATTACCTTTAATTATGCCGTTCTGTAATCCTCTTGAATCATATTTGTTATTCCATCGCTCACCAACTTTTAATTCAGGGTAAGGTTTTGTCGGATCATGTTCGAATTTATTATTTTGACACGCAAAAAGCATGAATAAGCAAATAAAAGCAAGCATGTTATTTATATATTTCATAAGATGCTTTTAGGAATGGGTTCGAGAATCAAAAATAGCATTAATATTATATTACTTTTATAATTATTATTGTTGAAACAATAATCTATTACTTTACATCTTCTCAATTTTTTATCTTGAACATGCATGTATTTTTTTTAAAATATATTTTGAACATTTTTTTTTATTACGCCCTTCCTCCGTTAAGGTGTTCGCCAATTTTTAAACTGAAATATTGTAGTTAAACATACAAATACATTTCTGTCAAAAATATCAATTACCATTCTAAACAATCACGTACTTTTACCTGATTTATTCTTATGAACCGTTTTTTGGATGGTTTTCACGATAAAAAAGATTGGAATGATAGCGCAACCTTTGCGAATCTCTGCGAAACCATAAAACCATAAAACAAAAAAAGGGCAGCACTTTTATCAGAGTGCTGCCCTCAAGGCAAATTGATTTGCATTTAAACCATTGCTGATTTAAAATGCCGCATTTAATAATTGCGTACAGTTTTTGGTAAACTACTATCGAAAGCTAAACGCAGGTTATTCGTTTATGATATCGCCTTCTTTAGTTTCTTCGCTGGCAATTTTTACCAGTTTATCTTTCGGGTTTAAATCACCGAATATTTCAATTTTATCGTCGATTTCTCTTCCTTTTTTTACTTCAACTCTTGTTGCTTTGCGGTTTAATACTTTGATGACATACAAACCTTCAGCAGAACTCACCAAAGCCGATTTTGGAATTACAAATGTGCTGTCTTTCGCGTTAAGCGGTAATAAAACTTCGGCCACCATTCCAGGTAAAAGATCTTTTTTAGTATTGATAACATCCATTTCAACACGCTCAGAACGCAGTTTTAAATCTAAAGCTCCGGACATTCTGGTAATTTTAGCTTTAAAATTCTCAGGCAATGATTTTACGTTAAAATTCATTTCGTCGCCCTCATGTAAATATCCTGTGTAGAGCTCCGGAACAGAAACCGCCAAACGCAATTTGTCTTGTTGCTGAATCGTCAATAAAGGCAAATCCGATCCTTTTCCCGCCGGACCAACAAACGTTCCTAAATTGACGTTTCTTGCCGCTACAACGCCATCAAACGGGGCGCGGATTTCAAGATAACTTCTCATGATCGAAATTTCTTTATGAGCCGCAATTGCTGCCTGATATTGTGCATAATCAGAATTTTTCTTTCCGCTTGCCATTTCCAGATCGTTTTTAGAAATCGTTCCTTCTACTTTGCTTGTTTCATACAAACGGTTGTAAGTGCTTTTGCTTGTGGTATAAATGGCTTCCATCGATTTTAATCTTGATTCGGCTGCAGCGAGTTGTGAGCTGATTTCCGGCGCTTCAAGAACGATTAAAAGCTGTCCTTTTTTTACTTTGGTACCAATATCTACTTTCAGCAATTTCACAAAAGAACTTACTTTGGCATATAAATCTACTTGTTGAAATCCAGTTAATTCGGCCGGTAAGCGTAGTTCTGTTGTTAGTTTTTCTTTGTCTAAAAGAAAGGTTTCTGTTTTAGGTTCGATTTCTGCCGTAACTGTTTCTTCTTTTTTAGAATTACAACTAGTTAGAAAAAGTACCGCTACAAAAAATAATGCGGTCGATTGTATAATTTTATTTTTCATTTTTAGGTTTTAATGATGAGATATAATGGATGCTTTCTTCGTCTTCAGGATCTAAAGAAACAGATTGTGTTGTGGTATGTTCCTGAGCCCACGCAAAGATAAGAGGCAGGATCAATAATACGGCAAAAGTCGAGAATAATAACCCGCCAATCACGGCTCTACCTAACGGAGAAACCTGATCGCCACCTTCGCCATGGCCAATAGCCATTGGAAGCATTCCCGCAATCATCGCAACAGAGGTCATGATAATCGGACGAAGACGAAGCGCCGCTGCTTCACGCGCAGATTCTAAGGCATTTCCATTTATTTTTCGCAATTGTTCGGCATTTGTGACCAGTAAAACGGCATTGGCAATTGAAACCCCAACCGACATGATGATTCCCATATACGACTGTAAGTTTAGCGTTGAACCTGTGATAGTCAGCATTAACAAAGCGCCTAAAACTACCGCCGGAACTGTGGTTAAAATCACCAGCGAAACCTTGAAGGATTGAAAATTAGCGGCTAACATTAAGAAGATTACAAAAATGGCAACCAATAATCCGACTTGTAAACTACTTAATGTTTCGCTCAATACTTTACTTAGTCCAATCGGAGTTATGAACAAACCACGCGGCAATTCTCCTAATGAACTAATTGTTGCATCCACATCTTTTACTGCCGTCCCTAAATCGGTCTGGCTAATGTTGGCTGTAACGGTAATGTATGGCATAGCCCCTAAATTGTCATTCTCACCGCTTACATAAGCCGGTGTAATTTTGGCCACGTCACTTAAAACAGGACGAAGCGAATTTTTTAATACCGGAATTTCTCCAATATCGGTTTTGCTTTTCATTTTGTTCAATGGCACTTGTACCTGAACGTTGTATGATAATCCGGCTCTTTCATCGACCCAGGTATTTTTCTCGGTATATCTTGATGATGAGGTTGACGCTACCAATGATCGTGATATGTCGTTCATGTCAACGCCCAACTCGGCTGCGCGGGTTCTGTCAATATCAATATTCATAGCCGGATAGTGAATGGGCTGACCAATTTGCACGTCTCTGAAATAAGAGATTTTTTTCAGTTTCTCTACAATTTGATTGGCGTATAACTCATTTCTCTTTTTGTCTTTTCCGGCAATTCGAACTTCAATTGGAGTAGGAGATCCCTGGCTCAAAACCTTATCGGTAAGTTCTATTGGCTCAAAAGAAAGTTTCACATCCGGAAGCACTTTTTTGATTCTCGCTCTAAAGTCATCTTTAAAGTCATCCATATCGGTGTGGTATTCTTTTAAACTCACCTGAAATACGGCTTCATGCGAACCTGCCATGAACAAATAAATCGGGTTAATGGAGAATAATGACGGGTGTTGACCCACATAAACAGATGAAATCCCGATATGTTCTTTGCCCACCATTTTTTGTAATTCTTTCAAAACAATGATGGCTTTTTCTTCTGTGCGTTCCAGACGTGTTCCATCAGGAGCGCGCATTCTCAATTGAAACTGACTTGAGTTTACTTTCGGGAAAACATCTTTTCCAATAAAAGTGATAAAAGTAACCGCAAGGGCAATGGCAGCAATCAGATAAATTAAAGCAGCTGCTTTTTTATAAGGGAATAATCGATCAAGGGTTCGCATAAATCGGATTTTGAATTTCTCAAAAGCGCCAATTTTTCCGTTATTATTAGTATCATCTTTTTCAGCATAACCTTTTTTCTGCGTAGCCAGATTTCTTTCAGATTCCGGACTTATTCCGCTATCGTTAAATTCTGCTTCGTCATCTGTAATTCCAGGTGCATGTTCGTGTTTTTCATGTCCTTTCATAAGCCAGTTGGCCATAACGGGCACAAAAGTCTGAGAAAGTAAAAACGAAATTACCATCGAGAATCCAATCGCTAAAGCCAAAGGCAAGAATAACGCTCCGGGAATACCCACCATTGTAAAGGCCGGTGCAAATACCGCCAAAATACAAAGAAGGATCAATAATTTTGGCAAGGCAATTTCCTGACACGCATCCCAAATCGCGAGCGCTTTTGGTTTGCCCATATCAAGATGCTGGTGAATATTTTCGATCGTAACGGTACTTTCATCCACCAAAATTCCAATGGCAAGCGCCAATCCGCTTAAAGACATTAAGTTGATGGTTTGCCCGAATAATTTTAGGAATAAAACTCCCGAGATAATCGAAATCGGAATCGTTAGAATTACAATCAAAGCCGCGCGTCTGTCACCAAGGAAAAGTAAAACCATAAGTCCCGTTAAAACCGCACCGATGATTCCCTCGGTAATCAAACTTTTCACAGAATTAATTACATAAACCGACTGGTCAAATTCATAAGATAATTTTACATCTTCAGGAAGTGTACTTTGAATTTTAGGCAATTCTGCTTTTAATTTCTGCACCACATCCCAGGTCGAAGCATCTCCGGCTTTTGCAATACTGATATAAACTGAACGTTTTCCGTTTACCAAAGCATAACCAGCGGTAATATCCGCACCATCTTTAACAGTGGCCACATCGCCTAATTTCAGGTTTTGAACGCTTCCTTTAAAAAGTGGAATATTTTCAAAATCCTTAACTTCTTTAATCGTATTATTGGTTGGCGTAATGTAATTGATATCGCCCATTCTCACATTTCCAGAAGGAGCCGTCTGGTTGTTGATACGAATCGCCTCCACGATTTGATCCGGCGTCATATTATGCGAACGCAACAAGTCAGGATCTACGTTAACCTCGATAGTTCTTGGGCTTCCCCCGAAAGGTGCCGGAGACAATAATCCCGGAATCGAAGTAAACGAGGCGCGAACATAAACGTTGGCCAAATCCTGCAATTCATTATTTGATCTGATTTTACTGCTCAAAACCAATTGTCCAATCGGCAAAGAAGAAGCATCAAAACGAATGATAAACGGAGGCTGGGTTCCCGGAGGAAACGCCGCCTGAATCCTGTTCGAGAGTGAACTTAATTCGGCTGCAGCCTGCGCCATATTTGTGTTTTCATAATAGGTTAATTTCATGATCATTAACCCTTGTATATTTTTGGTTTCAACCGATTTTACACCATTGGCAAAAGGTAAAATGTTGACGTAAGTTTTAGCAAAATAAGCTTCCATCTGGTCTGGTGTATAACCTCCAAACGGATGCGCGATGTAGATAACCGGCAAGTTCATTTTTGGCAGGATATCTACCTTAATGTCCTGGATGGCACCAATTCCGAAGAAAAATAGACCCGCAACCAATACTAATATGGAGATGGGTTTGCGGAGTGCAAAACGTATTAAATTCATTAGGCTCTATAATTAAAATTCATTTATAAATAAGTCAAAATTGCCCGTGGCGGCTACTTTTAGCAAATACGACTGCCACACATTATTGTTGACGATATCGCGATCAATTTCAGCGCGGTTCAAAGTGTACATTATTTGTGTCAAATCAGTCAGGTCTGTTAAACCATTTTTGTATAAAGTTGATTTTTGCAAGTAGGCTTTTTGGGCTGCATTGACCTGAATTGGCGCTTCGGCATAATTGTCCAGCGTAATTTTTATTTTATCATCGGCAAAATTCAATTGCGATTTTAATTCTCTGTCAGCCTGATTGTATTCTTCCTGTAAACCCTGCGAAACAAATTTCTGAGCGCTTACTTGTTTGCTCATTCTAAAAGGCGTTGTCAGGTTCCAGCTAATTCCAATTCCAACCAAATAATTCGTACGGTCCGGATTTACGCCATCCCAGTAATTTCTGGTAAAAGCAGTCTGATCTGTAATATAATCTGAATTAAATCCTGAAGCCCTGGTTTGCAAAACACCAAAAGCGGTCATCGTTGGGTAATAAAAACGTTTGTATAATTTAACCTGCTGATTGCTGTAATCAATTCTGGTTTTGTATAATTGCAATAACGGATGAAGGCTATCAGTTGTTTTTTCTGCCAGTAAAAGCGCTTTTGGAATATTGCCCACAAACAAAGTATCGGTTATAAAATCCTGAGGCGCAACGCCCATTAAATCAACCAGTTTATTGTTTTGTTCTTTTACGAAGTTTTTGGCCAGATTCAAAGCAATTTTAGCTTTTGAAACTTCGGCTGTAGCCAAAGTGGAATCGACTCCGGCCAATAATCCGTTCTTAACACGGACAACGGCTGTTCTTTTAAAAACTTCGGCGCGGCTTAAATTCTTTTGCTGCGAAATCAGTAATCTTTGGCTGGCCAGTAAATTAAGGTAAGCGGCAGAAATTTTGATTTCCTGTTGAAACATTTCCTGCTTCAGGTCATTTTGTTTTGCCTGAAGATCCACTTTCGCCAGATTGATTCTTTCTTTTGCTTTTCCGAAAGTGAAAAAATCCCAGTTCATGTTCACTAAATACAAGGCACCAAAAGCAGAATTCCAGTTTTGATCCGGTAAAGCCGGACCCGAAGAAGCCGTTCCTAAACCGTTAAATCCGTATAAAGCTCCGTTTTGCCCGTTGATAGTTCCATAATCCTGTTGGGCAGACAAATTTAAATTAGGTAAATAATCGCGGCGAGACTGTTTGAGCGTTTCTCGCGAAGCGTTTGTGTAGTTGGTTTTTGCTTTTATCGAACCGTAGTTTTCAAGACCCGTTTTAATGGCATCTTTTAAAGACAAGTTTTGTGAGTAACCGATTGATGCAAAAATCAAGAAAAATAATAAGGTAATTTTTTTGAAATACATAAAAGTTCGTGGTATCAAATTATGAAACAAAATTATTTTTCTTTTGCTGATAAAAGTCATCTTAAATGATGTACTGCACTTAAAAAATGACGAATTGAATTTGTCATTTTTTGGAAAAGGAAATTAAATATTTGTCCGTACTTTGTGAACTATTTAAGTTTTACAAATGAACAAAAAATTTGATAACATATTGGATAACAAATGGTGGCAGGAAGTTGCCGTTGTTGCCTTTTCCTTTACAATTTATACGTTAAAAAATGACTGGATGTTATTTAGTTCTTTTACATCCATTTTAATGGGCATTTTTTTCTATTTCATATTATACATGCACGCCCAGTTTAACCGTTTTTTTCTTTTGCCAATATTATTTAAAACCCGTCGTCCGGTAACCTATATCCTATTAACGCTATTTGGCGTTTTTGTTTTTTCGGTCATTTTGTATGAAATTATGATGCTCGATATGTTCAGCAATTGCCGATTGTACCAGAATTCGCACCAAAGAAGTTACGTGTATCAATTGGCGAGTGTTTTGGGAACTTTGGTTTGCATTTTAAGTCCGATTATTGTTTTTAAATTCTACAGAATCCACAGAAAACAAACCGATGAAGCTTTATTGTTTAATGAAATGCAACTGAATTCTTTGAAAGGACAATTGAACCCGCATTTTTTATTCAATACGTTTAATACACTATACGGAATTAGTTTAGAATTTCCCGAAAGAACGCCTGATTTGATTATGAAAGTATCACAATTGATGCGTTATCAACTCGAAAGTAACAGCAAAAAATGCGTATCTCTGGAAGACGAACTGGAATTTATAAACAGTTATGTGCAGCTTGAAAAAGAAAGAGTAGGGTATCGCTGTGAGATTACATACGATTGTAAAATCGATAACGAAAACGCTTATAAAGTGTCACCAATGTTATTGATTGCTTTTATTGAAAATGCCTTTAAACACGGAACCTGCGCGATTGAAAAATGTTTTGTTCGAATTATTGTAACGGTTGAAAACGGTTTGTTGCATCTGCATGTTGTCAATTCGATTCCCACTAAAAAAACGGATGTTGTTTCGACCAAAATTGGACTCAAAAACACGATTGAACGTTTGAATTTAATTTATGGAAAAGACTATAAATTGAATATTCAGGAAGATAAAAATACTTATATCGTAGATTTGAAATTGCAACTGAAAAAGTTTGTAGAATGAAAGAGCCAAAAAAATGTATAATTGTAGATGATGAGCCGGCAGCGCATTATGTGCTGGCGAATTATATCAAGCAAAATCCACAATTAGAGTTGGTTTTTCAGGGCTATAATGGCATTGAAGCAATGGATTATCTTCGTGAAAACAGGGTCGATCTGATGTTTCTGGACATCAACATGCCGGAAATTTCAGGAATGGAATTGTTGAAGATTATTCCAACACATCCCAAAACGATTTTAACTACGGCTTATTCTGAATTTGCTTTGGAAAGTTATGATTACGGCGTGATCGATTATCTGTTAAAACCTATTTATTTCCCTAGATTTTTAAAAGCCGTTGATCGTTTTTTCAGCACTGAAAATCTAAAAGCAAAGGAAGAAGAGGTAATTGTGAATTCGGTACGCGTAAAAGTCGACGGTTATTTTGTTGATATTGAACTGGATCAGCTTTTGTTTGCCCACAGTTTTGGAAATTATGTGAAATTACATACCACAAAGCGAACTTATCTGGCCTCTATTACAACCAGTGAATTTGAAAAAGGCCTTCCGGAGAAAAACTTCCTGCGCATTCATAAATCCTATATCGTGGCTCTGGATAAAATCGATGAAACCGAAAAGGATTTTGTTATCATCAGAAAAGAAAAACTCCCAATTGGAATTACCTATAAAAGGGAACTTTCTGAACGGCTTAAGAAGTAGTTTTTTAATTATGAGTTATGAGTAATGAGTTGTAAGTCTTGCAACTGAGGCTGAATACTGAAAATCCGCAATAAAAAATATAAATTTTAGTATTTCATTTAAAAGTAGTAGTTTTATTACTTTATTTAAAAGTCTATTAATTTAATATTTGGAATCATGAAAGATATATTTTTAGCCTTTGCTTTTTTTTGCACTAGTTTTTTAATAGCACAAAACGGAATTATGCCCACAGGAGAAATTACTCCGCCGGAGAAAGTTCGATTTACTTTTGAAAAAGAGTATCCTAATAAAAAGCCAATTTGGTCCATAGAATATGTTGGAGATGATAATGACGAGATTCGTTATGAAGCAAAATTCAAGACAGACACCAATGCAGAAGCATTAGCAGTTTATGATAATTTAGGAGTTGTAAAAGCGTTTGAACTGCAGATTCCTTTAGGTCAGCTTCCGCAGAAAGCCCAAGTGTATCTAAAGAAAAATTATCCGGCTAAAGCCATTCGCGAAATTGCAGTTGTAGTAGATTATAAAAACAAAACAACCTATGAAGTGGGAGTAGAAAAAGACTCAAAATTCTATGATGTTGTATTTGACAAAAACGGAGGTTTTGATGTCATAGTCCAAAAGGACTAGTTAAATGGGAACTTACTAATTCAATTATATTTTAAAAGGACAAACCCGATAAGCTTTAAAACTTATCGGGTTTTGTTTTATATAAATTTAATAAACTACGACCTAATTAATAATTAATTACAACATCATTCCCCCGGAAACTTCAATTCGCTGTGCATTTACCCAGCGCGCTTCTTCAGAACATAAAAAGGCAACAACGCCTCCAATATCGTCCGGTAAACCAACTCTTCCCAAAGCCGTTACAGAAGCAATTTGTTGATTCATCTGCTCGTTATCACGAACAACTCCGCCGCCAAAATCAGTTTCAATAGCTCCGGGCGCCACAATATTCACTCTTATTTTTCTTGCGCCTAATTCTTTAGCCTGGTATTTTGTCAACGTTTCCATTGCGCCTTTCATAGAAGCATAAGCCGCATATCCAGGGAAAGAAAATCGCGCCAAACCTGTTGAGATATTTAAGATTCCCCCTCCGTCATTCATGATATTCAATCCTTTTTGAGTTAAGAAAAACGGACCTTTAAACTGAATATTCGTTAATTGATCAAATTCAGCTTCGGTTGTTTCAACGAAAGAATTATGGATTCCGATTCCGGCGTTGTTTACCAAAAAGTCGAATTTATCTGTTTTGAAAGTGTTTTTTAAAACTTCAGAAACATTTGTAAAGAAAGAATCAAAAGTACCTGATTCAGCTACATTCAATTGTAGTGATGCTGCTTTTTGTCCCAAGCTTTCGATTTCTTTTACCACAGCATCAGCTTCTTCTTTTTTGCTGTTGTAGGTAATGATGACGTCAATTCCTTTGTTAGCAATTGCAATTGCCATATTTTTCCCTAAACCTCTGCTACCGCCAGTAACCAGAGCTATTTTTGTATTTACTGCCATTTTATATTTGCTTTATGATTATATTAAAAATTAAAAACCTGCGTAAAAAAATTAAACACGTAGAAACATAGATTTTATTTTGCCTTAAAAAGGTTGCAAAAACAAACAAGTTTCTAACACATAGCCATGTTTCTATGCGTTTAAATATTTGCATTTTAGTTAGAATGTAAGGCAATAAACGAAGCCTTCAATTCCGGAACACTTGCATTTAATCTACTTTCGCTGGTACCGAAAGTAAGCTCATCTTTGCCTTGTTTTAATTGTTCGAAAATTGAAACAATGAAATCACTCACACTTGGATGTGCGTCGTGCAATCCAATACCACCAAGATCTGTGTTTAGGGCAGGCGGAATAATTTCGATTACTTCAATGTTTTTTGCTTTTAATAAGTGACGAAGCGATATGGTAAACGAACGGAAGAATGCTTTTGTAGCCGAATAAACGGGAACTTTTGCGAAAGGTGAAAATGCCAATCCCGAAGTTACGTTCATTACCGTTTTTAGCGATTTTAAATTGATAAATAAAGAAGTCAAATGTAACGGAGCTTCAATATTGGTAGCAACTTCTGATTTCATGCTTTGGTAAAAATCGGCATCATCAACAGAAATCCATTTTTGGATTCCGGCGTTATTGATCAGGATATTTAAATCAGGATGATTTTCAGAAATCCAGTTGTAAAGTTCTACTCTTTCTTCTTCTAAAGATAAATCGCAGACTTTTGTAATTACGGTTGGGAATTTTGCTTTTACTTCATTTAAAACAGATTCACGTCGCCCGCAAATAATCACTGTATTATTTTCTTCGATAAATCTTTGTGTAAGCCCAAGTCCGATTCCGGTTGCACCACCGGTAATCAGGATTTTGTTGTTTGATAATTCCATCTTTTTCATTTTTAAATTGATATGACAAAGGTAGGAGCGAAGCAGGTTTGGGAAATTGTAAATATCAAATCGATGTTTGCGAAATTCAAATCAGGAGAAATTTAAATTACAATATTCAAAATCCAAATTCCAATTCTCATTTTATGTCTTGCTAAGTGAAGTCGAAAGGCGCGTCCAATAAAAAGCACTGTATGGCTTTAGCATAAGATTCTTCAACTTCGCCCAGGAGGACAAACTTTGGAAAACAATTTTTAATAATCTAAAATCTAAGATCTAAAGGCTAAAGGCGTAAAGGTAGTTTGTTTTTTAAAGAAGTTAGAAAAATGCGCCAACTCTTCAAAACCTAGTGAATAAGCGATTTCCGAGATGTTCCAATCGGTTTGTTTTAAAAGGATTTTGGCTTCATTTGTCAATCGGCTGCTGATTAATTCTGTGGTCGTTTTTCCGGTGTTTTCTTTTAAAACTTTATTCAAATGATTGACGTGAACGGATAATCTTTCTGCAAAATCTTTGGCAGTTCTAAGTTCTAAGCGCTGATGCGGAGATTCGATAGGGAATTGTCTCTCCAGTAATTCAGCAAATAAAGAAGAAACTCTTGCAGCAGAATTATGCTTGGAATATAACGCTGTTATAGGTTGTAATTTTTGCCCAAAGTGAATTAATTCGGCCACATAATTTCTGATCAGATCATATTTATAGACGTAATCAGAATTGATTTCTTTTTGTATTTTGTTGAAAATGAGTTCAACTTCTGAAACTTCTTTATCTGTAAGCTGAAAAATAGGATAACCGTCTGAGGCAAAAATGGGTAGTTCGTCCAGATCAATTCCACTTTTGTTTTTGGATAAAAATTCACTTGTAAAAACGCAAAACTGTCCGGATTGATTGGTATCCTGCGGAATATAATTGTATGGAATTTTGGGTGTCGCAAACAAGAGTCCTTGTTTGTCTATTTCAATTATTTTATCAGCATATTCGGCCTTGTTTTTGCCTCTTATCAAACTGATTTTGTAATAAGCCCTTCGGTCATAAGGCATTCCGGGTTTTTCTTTTAGTCTTTCGTAAAGTTCCTTGATGTCAAAAACATTAAAATGTCCTATTTCTTTCTTAATGTCGCTTGGCAATAATGAACTTGGTTCTACAGATGAACCTTCGGTGATATCCTGATAAAATGAATCTATTGATTTCATAAGTGTGAATTGTAAAATTCAAATATACGAAATCTTATTTAGTTTCAGGTTTTCTTTGTTTTAGGTTATTTGGTTGTATGTGAATTAGCTCTGTATAGACCTTAGCAATCTCTGCCGTTAAAATAAACTTCCCTGAATTAATTCTGGCTGGGGATTACTGCCAAAAGGAAAAGTATCAATAACAAAAAACTGTTTTTTAACCGGATCTAATTCTCGCAAAACAATTTCGCAGCACAAAAAATCAATGTCAATTGTGGTAAAAAGCTGCGATGCTATTTTAAGGTTTTCAGCAATTAATTTCCGGCCAATAGATATATGAGGATCGTCGCTTTTTTTGGGTTTTAAAGGTTTTAAAATTTCCTGAGTTTTTTTCAGGATCACCTTTAAATTGGCAGTTGAATCTTCGTTTGGAGCAATGTAAAATGCACCAGCATTATCATAAGATCCAAAGTGATTTAAATTTACCGGGAAAGGAGTGAAGGTATCGCAAAGTTTGAAAAGCTTTTGTTTGTATTTTTCTATTTCTGATTGGTCAATTGTAAATTCACAAATTGTAATATGAGCAGTAGAATTACAGCTGTTATACCAATCTATTTTGCTTTTCAAATAATCCTTCATGGTTTTGACAGAATCAATTACATCCTGAGAAGGATAAATGGCAACCGAATACTTTTTCTCCATTTGTACATTTTTGATTTACGCAAATTTAAAATTTAAATTGAGCCGTCAAAGCCGCATAAAAATAATCTTTTCCGGTTCCGACTTCTTTTAGGAATGAACCTGCGTCAAACCAGCCGGTTTCTAATGTAAAAGACAGAAAATCATTGGCCGTATAATCTAAATTTGAAATCAGTTGCGAACCTATAAAGCGTTCTGTAGTATCTTTTCCCGAATACAATAATTGCATATTGGGCGCGTATAGTCCGTCACATAAAGTCTGTCTCCAAAAAATATCGTAATCAAACCCAAGACTTAATTTTTGAGTTAAAGTTAAAATAACAGAAGGATGAATATCAATTAAATTCGACGGACCAATTAAAGCCACTAATCCAAAATAGGCACCTCTTGGATATAACGGATTAAAGGTTTCTAAGCGATTATCGCCTGCATTTTTATCACCGGAAATAATCTCGGTTTTTAAACCAATTTCCGGACTAAATTTTACGGTTTCAAATGTATAACAGGCAAAAGAAGAAAGTGTCCAGGCGGAAATGGTTTTCTCATTGATGTTGCCGAATTGATACAATCCTTCGATATCATATTTCCAGTTTCCTTTGTTTTTCCAGATTCTTGTGCCGATAGATTCTCTGTTTTCCTCACCGGTAACATCATCAAAAACAGCGCGGCTTTTCCATAATCCCAAATAGTAAAAATCAATATTCTGGATAAATGGTACTTTGTGAATTACGGTGTAACTTCCCCAGAATTCCGCATTTTCATTGAAAGGATCATTAAAAGTTCCGGGTTTATTCGCAATTGGATGCGTGTAAAATGCATCTGTCTGCCAGTTGTTGTTTTTATAAAATAATTTAACGGCATCAAGAGCCAGGCGGCTGTTTGGACCTTCCCGAACTGCTATTAAACGTTGTGAACCATACAACATTTCCTGTCTTCCGGAACGCAATGTAAGTTGTTGGTTTTCCTTCTTAATAAAATCAATATCTAAAAAAAACTGATGAAAATCCAGCTGATTTTCATCAACCGGACTTGGATCAGTTTTACTGTTGGCCAGACTGCTTTGTAATTCAGCAAAAGTCCTGAAAATACCTAAATGAACATCGGCATGAAGCAGATAACGCGAAAGCAGATAACCATCGCCTTCATCAGAATCATCGCCCCATTTGTCATTTACGGTGTAGGTATATTGCAATTTTGCTTCACCGCCAATGTTCGCGTAATACTTGTCGTTTTTCCCTAACGGAATATACTTGATTTTTTCATACCAATTTCTGGCAGAATCTTTCAAATACGTTACATCATCGTCATATCGCAGCTTTTGGAACACAGGGTTTTGCTGCGCATTTGCGTTAAAAAAGAATCCCAAAAGCAGCAATAATTGGAAGAATGTTTTCATAACCAATTAGTTTTTTTGATAACCTCCAAAATAATTCACCGGGCTCCAATCCGGAGTAGCTTTTGGTGTTGGCTGTGCAAAAGTTCTAAAGTCATTATCGGCATACACTACTTTTCCGTTTACGACAGTAAGTTTAGATTCAATGTTTAATATTTTTTCTTCGGCAGTATTGAAATAATCATCAGAGAGAATAGCAAAATCGGCAAGATTGTTTTCTTTTAGCATGCCGCGGTCTTTCTCTAAATTAATTAGTTGAGCACTTCCGTACGTAAATAATTTTAAAGCCGCTGTTCGGTCCTGAATATTTTCGTCTGCCATATATTTTAAACCGCCTAGCGTTTTTCCAGTGGATAACCAATACAAACCAACCCACGGATTATAGCTGGCAACACGAGTTCCATCGGTCCCCATTCCGACTTTGATTCCCATTTCGAGTATCTTTTTAAGCGGAACCGTGTTTGCAGCAGCCGTTTTTCCATATCTTTTGATAAAACTTTCTCCCTGATACGCCATTCTGTGCTGAATCGCCAAACCTCCGTTTAAAGCTTTTATACGTTTTAAATTTTCTACAGAAACGGTTTCTCCGTGATCAAAAAACCATAAAAGTCCGTTTAATGGCGTTTCTTTATTAATGTCTTCAATTACGTTTAAGAAACGGGTAATACTTTCATTATAAGTAGCATGAATTCTAAAAGGCCATTTGTTTTTTACCAATAATGATAAAACTTCTTTTAATTGTCCCTCCATTGCAGGGCTTAATTCGGGTCTTGGTTTATCGAAATTTTCAAAATCCCCGGCGCTCATTACCAAATTTTCGCCGGCTCCCTGCGCATGATATTCCACTTGATCTGTATCGTGATCGTCACAGCCTTCGCCAATTTCAACTGTGCTTACCCATTTTGAATAATCGTTGAGTTCGCTTCCGGCTTTTTGGGCAAACAAATAATAAGGCATTCTAATGGTCAATCCGCTGTCTTTGCACAAACCGTTCGTTACGCCATAATCGTCAGGAAAATTTTGAAATCCACCACCAGCATCGATTATTGCGGTGACACCAAGACGATTCATTTCGGTCATGAATTGTTTTGTTGAGTTTATTTTTTCTTCCGGAGATAATTCAGGAAGTTTAGAAAGGGTAGAGTATAAGATAAAAGCATTTGGTTCTGCAATCAATAATCCCGATGGATTTCCGTTGGCATCTTTTTCCACAAGTCCGCCATTTGGGTTTGGCGTATTAGCGTCAATTTTTAAGGCTGCAATTCCGGCTTTATTTAAATAAGCGTGACCGTATAAATGCAAAATAAAAGTAGGAACATCGCCTGTAGCTTCGTTTATTTCTTCAAGAGTTGGTAATCTTTTTTCTTCAAACTGATAGGCATTCCAACCGCCCACAACGCGAACCCATTGTCCTTTTGGCGTTCTTTGTGCCTGTTCTTTCAGCATTGCCAAAGCTCTTTTTAATGAACGAACGCCATCCCAGCGCAATTCTGTATTAAAGAATCTTCCGCCTCGGATAATGTGCATGTGAGAATCGAATATTCCGGGAATAATTACTTTTCCTTTGGCATCGATTACCATTGTATTTTTGTTTTTTAATTTTAAAATTTCACTGTTTTTTCCGGTTTTCAGGATTTTTCCATCGGCTACAGCCATAGCTTCCACAATGGTATTTTTATCATCAAGAGTGTGAATAAGAGCATGATGAACAATAAGAGTTGCTTTTTTGCCCTGAGCAAAAACAGGAAGCGAAATAATTAAAAGAAGGGCCAGTATTTTTGAAGTAAGTTTCATGTGTGGTATTTTTTGGTTTTGGATGGGTTTTAATTAAAAATTGAGAATTAAAAATTAAAAATGTTTAGGATTACGTTTTATATAGTTGCATGTAAATTAGTTTTCACGCAGATTTACGCATGCTGAGATTTTTAATTTTTAATTCTCAATTTTTAATTCATAATTATTTAGTGTTTAAGCATTTCGTGAGCGTATTGTACACCAACTCCGTATGCACCACCGTATTTTTTTACAAGATCTGTAACCGCTACATAAGTTTCCTGACGAGCCCAGTCACGTTGTAATTCTAATAAATATTGTAATGAAGTTATTGGGTGCGCTCCGGCCTGAACCATACGTGTTATCGCCATTTCGTGCGCTTCTTTAGAAACGTCTGCACTTGCATCTGTAATTACATACACATCATAACCATCATTGATTGCTGATAATGTTGGTCCAACGATACAAACGCTTGTCCATAAACCACCAAAAACAAGTTTCTTTTTACCTTTTTCTGTAATGGCTTTGTGAGCAGCAACATCTTCCCAGGTATTCATTGAGGTACGATCGATATAGTTTGAAGTTTTTTGTGGATAAAATTCTTCGATTTCACGGAAAACTGGTCCGCTGAATGATCTTTCGGCAACTGTTGTTACAATTGTAGGAACTTTGAAAATTTTTGAAGCTCCGGCAACAAGGGCGGTATTGTTACGTAATTGATCGATTGGTGTGCTTCCTACTGCAAAGGCCATTTGGCTTTCATAGTCAACAAGAACTAAAGTATGGTTTGTTGGGCTTAATAATGCGGGACTTGGTTTTTGGGCGAAACCGATAAAAGTTATAAATGATAAAGCTGTTGTTAAGATTATTTTTTTCATGATAATTAAATTTTGTTTGTTGATAAAATGGGTTTTTAAATTGTTTTTAGTTTTATTTTTCGGTTTACGGCGTTCAAAAGCAGTGCCTTGTTTGTAAGGCGTTGGTTTTAAAGGTTTTTTCGAAAAAGGCAATAAGGGTTTTAACGATATATCGTCAATGTAATATTGGATATTCGTGAATAAGATATTTTATGCTTTAATGAATTTTAAAAAGGAAATTTCTGGTACCTAAATTTTTCCTTTTAGATGTAAGCGATGGAGGATTTCAGATTTTAATAAACCGCTTCCGCCGCCAAAATGTTCAATTACTTCTACTTCAGGCTGGTGTTTTACACAAAAAGAAGTAAACTCTTTTTCGATATGATCTTCGATTCCGGAACTCAGCAGAACAATATCGATTTTGTTGTTTAGAAAATATTCCTGAGCTTTTTTTTCATCGTCGAAACTAATGCCATTCCAATTTTCAGTGGCGTTTACCAGTCGAAGTAAAATCGGTAAGATTGCTTCGTTTTTTCCGAGTATTAAAAATTCTAATATCTTCATTTTCTTCTTTTTTAAGGTTCTAAGTTTCTTAGAAAGATGCTAAGGTTCTAAGTTGCTAAGATTCTAAGTTTTCTTTAATTCTGTTTTGCCAAAACTTCTAATTTACTTTACAAATTTATTACTTATTTCAGTCATTCAACTTAATCTAGAATAAGAAAGGTACTGAGGTTCCAAGTTGCTAAGATTCTAAGTTTTTCCCCTTCAATTGTTGACAGAACTTGTAATTTGTTTTACAAATGTATTATTTAAAAATCAGCTTCGGCTTAATCTAGAATAAGAAAGATTCTAAGGTTTTAAGATTCTCAGCAGCTAAGTTTTTCAGTTTTTGACATAACATTTAATTTACCTGGCAAATGTATTCGTAAAAAAGATTCCGGTCGCTTAATCTAGGATAAGAAAGACACTGAGGTTCTAAGTGGCTAAGGTTCTAAGTTTAAAAAACTATTAAAAGCTTAGCAACTTAGAACCTTAGCAGCTCAGCACCTTTAAAAAAAAAACCTCTCAGAATGTGGAATCCCGTAAGCAATTCTGAAAAGTTGCTTGTAGTTTTGCGCGGTAGAAATGAGGATATATAATTTTTGCCTTTTTAGAATCGTAGTCTCTACAGTAAATAGTTTTTTGGAAAAAACATTTTAGTTAAAACAAAATTTGACATATTCATTTGATCGTGGGTTGTTGTATACATTCTTAAATAATACAATAAAGTCTAATTTAGTATGGTTTTTAGATTTAGGTTAAACTAAATCTAAAAACCTTTTTATTATCCCAGTAAAATTATCCCGGTAATCCAGAAGTTGATAATATCCCAGTTTATTTTAATTTTTTGAGGCGAAAATCCGTAGAAACTTTTAAAAGCGGCAGAGAAATGAGAAGCATCTTTATAACCACATTTATAAGCTACTTCACTAACCGTCGATCCTTTACTTTTAAATAATTCTTTCGCATATTCCATTCGAAGTTTGATGATATAGCTTTTAACAGTGGTTCCAAAACAGGCTTTAAAACCTTTTTTTAGTTTGAATTCGTTGAGCGAAATCATTCTTGAAAGTTCTGTTAAAGTTGGCGCGTGAACATAATCTTTTTCAATAATAAGTTTGGCTTCCTGTAGTTTACTATAATCATCTTCGTCAATTTGCTGTTGTACAGGCTGATCAATAATGGTTTCGAGCTGATGGATTAACAGCTCTTTTATTTTTGTTTCGATGTACATTTTTTTTAAAGCGCCCTGACGGTTGCAGTTTTTTATTTCGTGAATTGTCCATTGAATGGCCGGCGTAAACGGAATATATTTCGAAGTTAAATAACTGGATTTTTTGAGTAAGATGTTTTTGGAGAATTTTTGATGCAATTCCCAATCTTCATTAATAATCGTATAGTAAAAGTCTTTTGATAAAATAATCGACAGATAATTAATTTGTTCAAATGCCGGAATTTTGAAGGTTCCCTTATAATTTGTGGTATAAAAAATATTGTGTGTATTCTCTTTTGAATATTTTTCGGTTTCGAGTTGCTCAATTTGTGTTTCGACGTTATTGCAGCAAATAAAATTTAGAATTATAGATTCGGTATCAATTTCAAAAACAGCGGTTTGTGGTTTGGTAAAATACATTTGCGTATCTATTAAAACCATTCCGTCCGTTATTAAATGATTGCTTTTTATTTCGTCAGAATCTTCGTTTTGTATGTAAATATTTTCTTCTGTTAATTGACTTTTTGGATCATAATGTTCTCCAGTTTCAATATTTAGGATGGCTTCTTTGTGGGCTAAAAGTGTCGATTTGATTTTCAAAATATAATCCGTTTTTACAAAATAATAATCCGTTTTTCCCTAACTTTTTAAGTGAAGTTGATGGTACTTTTGCGCCAAAGTTATTTATAATTAGTCTAATTAAAGATATGACAACTCACAAATTTTTATTTACAAGTATATTTTTTCTCTTTTCGTTCTTATCCTTTTCCCAGCAAAATCAAGGGTTTTCAGTTGCCGGAGAGGTAAAAGAAAAATCCGGACAAACAATTCCATATGCAACAATCTTTATAGAAAAAACTGACTTAAGCATGATTTCGGATGAAAACGGAAGTTTTGTTTTTAAAAATGTTAAGCCGGGAAAGTACACTTTAAAAATTACGGCAATTGGTTTTTCGAACTATAAAAAAAATATTGAAGTTTCAGCTACCGATATCAATTTTCAGGCTCAGTTAGAAAGTGAGTTAAATGAATTGGAAAGCGTTACAGTTTTAGGACGTACTGCAACAGATAAAGTAAATAAGCAGGCCTACAATGTAACGGCTCTTGATGCTAAAAAACTGCATAATACAACATTGGATTTGTCACATGCCCTGGATCGCGTTTCTGGTGTGCGTGTTCGTGAAGCTGGTGGAGTAGGTTCAAGATCAGAACTTGCAATAAATGGTTTCTCGGGAAATCAAATCAAGGTTTTTATTGATGGAGTGCCAATGGATAACTTTGGTTCTTCTTTTCAACTCAATAATATTCCTGTAAATCTTGCTGACCGTGTTGAAGTTTACAAAGGTGTTGTACCCATTTGGCTGGGCGGTGATGCTTTGGGCGGTGCGGTAAATATTGTGACAAACAGCAAACCACGAACTTATATTGATGCATCTTATTCTTTTGGATCTTTTAATACACACCGCTCTGCAGTAAATGCGGGTTATACTTCAAAAAGCGGTTTTACCACAGAAATAAATGCTTTTCAAAATTATTCTGATAATAACTACTGGGTTAATGTTGATGCGGCAAATTTATATTCAGGCAAATATTATCCCAATCAGCGCGTCAGAAGATTTCATGACAACTACCACAACGAAACCGTGGTTTTAAATATTGGAATTACCGGAAAAAAATATGCTGATAAATTGTTATTTGGTTTTACAGCAGGTCAAAATAAGGCTGATATTCAAACCGGAGCAAGGATGGAAAGTGTGTTTGGATCTGTGTATTCAAAAGGCAATATCCTGATGCCAACGGTAAAATATCAGGTTAAGGATCTTTTTACAAAGGGTTTGAATTTTAACCTTACGGGGAATTTTAATTTTGGAGAAGAACAAAATATCGATACTGTAAATGTTAGATATAACTGGTTTGGAGAGAGCAGGCCCTTTACAGGTTTGGGCGGAGAACGCAGTCGTACGCTGCGTAAATTCAAAAACAATAATGGAATCGCTACGGCAAACGCCACTTATAGTTTGGGCCAAAGACATTCCTTTATGTTAAATAATACCTTCAATACTTTTGATCGTAAAGAAAGCGATGAGCTGGTTCCCGAATCCTTGGTTTACAAACAACCTAAAAAAACGCAAAAAAATGTGATTGGACTTGGCTACAAGTTTGATTATAATGAAAAGTGGAGTACTTCTGTTTTCATAAAAGATTATTCTTTAAAAACTACGTATTCCAGAAGCTACAATCCATCCGGAAATGCCGGAGATATTGCCTACCAACAATATGTTGACCATACTTCTGTATTGGGATACGGCGGGGCGACCAGCTATTATATCAGACAAAATCTACAGGTAAAAGGATCTTTTGAAAAAAGTTACCGTTTACCAAATCCACAGGAAATCTTTGGAAACGTAAATGAAAATATTGCCGGAAATATTGACCTTAAACCGGAGACCAGTAATAATTTTAATGCGGGAGTAAGCTATCAAACAAGTTTTAGAAAAGTAAATGCCATGACATTTGACCTGAACTTTTTGTATCGTGATGCCACAGATTTTATTCGTTCTGAGCTGAATATCAATCAAACCATGCAAACCAACGTCAATCAGGGACGTGTTACAAATTACGGAGTAGATACCGAGATTAGATATTCATACAAAAAGCGATTTACCGCAGGTGTAAATATGACGTATCAAAACCTTCGTAACATGACAAAATATGAACCAAATCAGCAGTACGTATCGCTCTTTTACAAAGACAGGGTTCCAAACATCCCTTATCTTTTTGGGAATTTTGATGCGACGGTATTTTTTAATGATGTTATAAAAAAAGGAAATAATTTATCTGTAGGATACAATCTTCTGTATGTCTACGATTATTATTTGTCATGGCCAAGTCGTGGAATCCAGGATAGCAAACTGGATATTCCAACACAGTTTAATCACGATATCAATCTTGTTTACACGATGGCAGATGGAAAATACAATATAGCTTTTGAATGTAAAAATGCATTAGACAACAAGCTTTACGATAATTTTTCATTACAAAAACCAAGTCGTGGTTTTTACCTCAAATTCAGATATTTTTTCGATAAATCAAGTAAATAATTTAATAATTCAAACCATAATAACATGAAAAAAAGTAGCAAATTAATTTTGTTCTCAGCTTTAATAGCTTTTACAACGTTCTCTTGTAGTAGTGATTCTGATAAGCCGGCAGATGAAACAGGCGGTGGAGTAGATACAGGAAAAACAAAATATATCATTACTGCCACAACTGGAGCAGCAGGAATCGCAGATTATTTATTAACTGCTGATGATGTTTCTACAGGATCTATTACGACAACCGGTAACGGGATTGAACAAGACGGATCTTACCGTTATTATATTACAGCGCAAAACAACTTTTTTAGTTTATTATACGGACAAGGAAATCCGGGTGCTGTAACAACTTATAACCTAAATGCAGAAGGTAAATTAGTAAAGAAATCTAATTTTCAGGCAGAAACTGTACATGTTTTTGCTGCAGTAAACAAAGATATTTTAACTATCAAAGTTCCAAGAAGCGGTGCTGCATCTATCGCAATGATGTACAAAATTGATGCTGAACAATCCATTATTACAGGTGAGGCACAACAAGACACTAAAATTCTTGCCGGAAACGGAGAAAGAGCTTTCTTTACATGGGCTACACAAGTGGGTGATAAAGTATACATGCCATACATGAGTATTAAAGGTGACGGCGTGGATAATTTTGGAACTGTAAATCCTGATAGTACTTGGGTTGCGGTTTACAATTACCCTGAACTTAAATTAGAAAAAGTAATCAAAGATAACCGTACAAGTTATTTAGGAGCTTATTTTACAAACGGATTATTTCAGGACGAACAAGGAGATGCTTATGGTTTCTCTGGTGCAATTGCTACAAGTAATGCTGCTTTGACTTCTACAAAACCATCTGCAATTGTAAAAATTAAAAAAGGAACTACTGAGTTTGATCAGTCTTATTTCTTTAATGTTGAACAAAAATCAGGAGGATACAAAATTTCATCTACAAGTTATATCTCAAAAGGTAAATTCTTAGTATTAATGTACGGAAATCCGGGTAAAAACACAGGTGCAGTTAAGTTGGCTATTGCCGATGTATACAACCAGACTTTTACATGGGTAACAAATGCTCCTGCAACATTAACATCTGCGACAACACGTTATAATATTGTTACAGAAGACGGAAGCTCTGCTGTACTTGGTATCAATACACCTGAAGGAAACTGGATTTACACGATCAATGGTACAACCGCTATTGCTACAAGAGGTATGAAAGTTGAAGGTGGTCAAATTACTGCTATTCAAAAATTAAAATATTAATTTTTTGAAACCGTAAGTCCTTATCCGGGGCTTGCGGTTTTTTTATTTACCTTAATTATACTCACAAAATATGTTTTCTTCTTCAAAACCAAATAAGAAAAAAAGTAAAAAATCGCTATTCAAGCGCGTGATGGCATGGCTGCATTTGTGGCTGGGTTTAGCGTCCGGAATTATTGTAGTTATTGTCAGCCTTACAGGTTGTATTTATGTTTTCGAAAATGAAATTAAAGATTTTATCGAAGACTGGCGTTTTGTAGAACCAAAACAACAAGCTTATATACTGCCCTCGCAATTGGTAACCCTTGCAGATAAAGCAATGAAAGGCAAACATGCGACAAGTGTAACTTTTGGAGAAAAAGACGAAGCTGCCATTGTAGGTTATTTTACTGAAAAAAAAGGCGGTAAGGGAAGAGAAAGAAAAGGAAGAGAAGGAAAAGGGGAACATAAAAGAGGAGAAGGAAAAGAAAGAAAACAAACCGAAGTTGCCAAAAGCGATAGCGAAAAAGGAAAAGGACGCGTACAAGGCAAAGAAAAAGGCAAGGAAGAAAAGTCTAAAAGAAGAAGAGGAGGCGTTTTTACCAGCGTCTATATGAATCCTTATACAGGAGAAGTATTAAAAATTAAATCTGTTTCGAGAGGTGAATCACCGGATTTTTTCAGATTTATACTAAACGGACACCGTGCTTTATGGCTTCCATATGATATTGGCCGACCAATTGTGGGCATTGCTGTTTTGATTTTTGTCTTTTTATTGATTTCGGGTATTGTTTTGTGGTGGCCTACAAAATGGATCAAATCAATTAGGGACAAGAGTTTTAAAATCAAGTTTTCGGCTACTTTTAAACGCTTAAATTATGATTTGCATAATGTACTGGGTTTTTACAGCATGATTTTTCTTTTGTTTATTTCGATGACCGGTTTGGTGTGGAGTTTTGGCTGGTGGAGTAAATCTTTATATTGGGTTACATCCGGCGGAACATCTTTATCGGATAACCGCGAATCTCCAAAATCGGATACAACAAACATCAAGACATTTAATGTAACAACGGTTGACAAGGTTTTATTAGACCTGAAAAAACAAAATCCGCAGGCCGCTGGAATTATGGTAAGTATACCAGGTAAACCGGCAGATGCGATTGGGGCTTTTGTTTACAAACAAAAAAATACGTTCTATAATATGGACCGTTATAGCTTTGATCAGCAGACTTTGAAAGAAATCTCGATAAAAACACCTTTTTCAGGAAAATACATAGAAGCCAATATACCGGACAAAATCCGTAGAATGAATTATGATATTCATGTGGGAAGCGTACTTGGACTTACAGGAAAATTTCTGGCCTTTTTTGCCAGCTTAATCTCGGCAAGTTTACCTGTTACCGGTTTTATAATCTGGTGGGGAAAACAGAAATTCGGTAAAAAATCAGCTTCTAAACCAAAAGTTCCGGCAAAAGGAATTCCGGTTTCGAAACTAAAAAATATAGCAGAAAAAGAATTAACTGCTTAAAATACTGCGATTGTTTTCAATTTCTTTTTTTTTTTTGATTAAAAAAGGCAAAACTTTTTAGGTTTTGCCTTTTTGTATTTATAGTTGTCTATACTTAATTTGTATACCCGTTACTTTTCAACCATTCCTCACAGGCTTTTGTCCAGAATTTGCTGGTATCATTTACACCAAGACCAAATCCATGTCCTCCTTTTTCATATAAATGTAACTCGGCTGTAACTCCGTTTTTCTTAAGTGCCAAATAATAATTTACACTGTTTTCGGCCATAACCGCGCCATCATCTGTTGCATGAACTAAAAAAGCAGGCGGTGTTTGCGGCGTAACCTTTTTTTCATTCGAATAAAAATCAATGTCTTGCTGAGAAGGATTTTCGCCCAATAAATTAGTTTGTGATCCTTTGTGTGTAATGTCGTTTTGCATTGAAATTACCGGATAAATTAAAAGAGAAAAATCAGGTCTTGCACTTATTTTCGATGAGGTTTCATATACCCTTTCATCATAATGCGTTGCTAAAGTCGAAGCCAGATGTCCACCAGCAGAGAATCCCATAATACCGATTTTAGCCGGATCAATATTCCATATTTTAGAATTCAGCCTTACAATACGAATGGCCTCCTGAGCATCCTGCAAAGGGCCAACCACCTTATTGGTCATGATTAAATCATTTGGTAATCTGTATTTTAAAACAAAAGCAGCAATTCCCAGGGTATTAAGCCATTCTGCAACTTTAGTTCCTTCTTTATCAAAGGCTAAATGCGAATATCCGCCACCGGGAAGAATAACCACAGCTGTTTGATTTTGCTTAATGTCTTTTGGTAAAAAGATGCTTAACGTTGGTATTGAAACCTGACTTGTACTTTGCAGTTTTCCGTCTTTAAGATCTTCTTTTTCTTTATAATCCGGCGCTTTAATTTCTTGTGGAATCACTTTCCAAAGCGGGATAACCTGATTTTGAGCGTGAAGCTGACTTATGATTCCCAGAAGGAAAATCAGGCTTAAAAATGTTTTTTGTATGATGCCGTTTTCTGATTTTTTCAATTTAAAAGATTTAAGTAGTTAATTGCTATGGCGAAATTCAAATTTATATTTTTTTATTGATTAATCCACTTTTGATTTCGATTTAAAAACAGATTTCCGCTTCGATAAGAATACTCTTTATAAAATGATTTTATGCCGTTAGTTTTAGTACTATTTTGACACCTAAAACGGATGAATTTCACATATACAGTTTTAACATATATATTGTATAATACATAATTTTGGGATTATTTTTTTATACGAAATGTTTATTTAAAGTACCAAAATAATTTTTTATATAATTATTTGGAATATTAAGATTAAAAACTATATTTGTGCAATCGATTACATTATTTGAAATTTTGTTGCACAAGTTTGGTTATAAGGTTAAGGATGAAGACTTAACTCGAAGCGCATTTGTGAGATCAGAATTTTTAAATTTTTAATATTTTACTAGCCTAAACCATTACCTTATTATGAGTCAAATCAAAAAAAACACTGGAAAGTATCGTTGGAGTATTTGTGCATTATTATTTTTTGCCACAACCATTAACTATCTTGACAGACAAGTACTTTCATTGACCTGGAGCGATTTTATAGCTCCTGAATTTCACTGGACAAACAACGATTACGGAAACATTACAGCATTATTCTCTATTTTTTATGCCGTTTCGTTATTGTTCGCCGGAAGATTTGTGGATTGGCTGGATACTAAAAAAGGTTTTCTTTGGGCTATCGGAATATGGTCTATAGGTGCGTGTCTGCATGCGTTTTGCGGAATTGCAACTGCAGGAATCATCACCGGAAACTGGTTTGTAGGTTTTGAAAGTGCGAAAGATATCATTGAGAATGTAAACGATACGGGAATGGTAATTAACGTAAGTGTTAGTTTATTCATTTTTGCCCGTTTTATTCTTGCCATTGGTGAAGCCGGAAACTTTCCTGCAGCGATCAAAACTACGGCAGAATATTTTCCTAAAAAAGACAGAGCATTCTCAACGAGTATTTTCAACGCCGGTGCAACAGTGGGGGCTTTGGCAGCGCCAATTTCGATTCCGTTTATCGCAAAATCTTTTGGTTGGGAAATGGCCTTTATTATCATCGGAGCCCTTGGTTTTGTATGGATGGGATTCTGGGTTTTTATGTACGATAAACCCGAAAGACACCCAAGAGTGAGCGCAGAAGAATTAGAATACATTCAGCAGGATGATATTGCAGATAGTAAATTAGTAGGATACGTTCCTGACAATACAACAAAAGTTTCGTTTGTAGATTGTTTTAAATACAAACAAACCTGGGCATTTGCCTTTGGAAAATTTATGACAGATGGTGTTTGGTGGTTCTTTTTATTCTGGACTCCGGCGTATTTAAGCTCTGTTTACGGAATGGATTCTACACAAGCCGCATTGCCGTTATTTGTGCTTTACATGATTACATTACTTTCAATTATTGGAGGCTGGCTTCCGACTTATTTCGTAGAGAAAAAAGGAATGAATCCATACGAAGGAAGAATGAGAGCGATGTTGATTTTTGCCTTCTTCCCATTATTAGCCTTGATTGCTCAGCCTTTAGGATATATCAGTTACTGGATTCCGGTTATCATTATTGGTATTGCGGGAGCAGCGCACCAATCGTGGTCGGCAAATATTTTTACAACAGTAGGAGATATGTTCCCTAAAAAAGCCATTGCAACTATTACAGGAATTGGCGGATTGGCGGGAGGAATTGGTTCGACTTTAATCAACAAAGGATCCGGATTATTATTCGATCATGCAAAAGATACCAATATGGTTTTTATGGGATTTAAAGGAATTGAAGCGGGATATTTTATCATATTTTCAATTTGTGCCGTTTGTTATCTGACAGGATGGATTGTGATGAAAAGCTTGGTTCCTAAATACAGTCCGATTACTAATCTTTAAGATTTATGAAATAAAACTAGCTAACTAACCAACCAAACCTTATAACTATGAATCAAGCTAATGCAGCAATTGGAAAATATCGCTGGACAATTTGTGGTTTAGTATTTTTTGCCACAACAGTCAATTATTTAGACAGAAATGTAATTAGTTACCTGCGTCCTTTTTTAGCAGAAGCTTTTCACTGGACACCCGAGCAGGAAGTGATAGATTATTCTAATATTGAACTGGCGTTTAAAATTGCCTACGCAATGGGAATGTTTGTTGCAGGCGGAATCATAGATAAACTGGGAACCAAAATTGGTTATGCAATAGCAACAGGTTTATGGAGTTTGGCGGCAATTGGCCACGCACTGGCAACGGGAACTCCTGGTTTTTTAATAGCACGTGTATTTTTGGGAATTACAGAAGCCGGAAATTTTCCTGCCGCCATAAAAGCAACCGCTGAATGGTTTCCACAAAAAGAAAGAGCTTTGGCAACGGGAATTTTTAACTCAGGAAGTAATATCGGAGCTATTATTGTGCCGTTATCCGTGCCTTTTATAGCAGAGAATTTTGGATGGCAATGGGCTTTTATTCTAACAGGAATTGTTGGTTTTATTTGGCTGGCATTATGGTTTTTACTTTATGAAGTTCCTGAAAAACAAAAACGTTTGTCTCAGGCAGAATATGAATATATCAATTCGGATAAAATACAAACGACTGAACCAGAAGATACAGAAAAAGTATCATGGCTTAAACTGCTTAGTTTTCGCCAAACCTGGGCATTTGCAATTGGTAAATTACTGACCGATCCGGTTTGGTGGTTTTATTTATTCTGGTTGCCTGATTTTCTGATGAAAGAATACAAGCTTTCTGCAACAGAAATTATCTGGCCTTGCGCTTTGGTTTATGTTATTGGAAGTATCGGAAGCATTGGCGGAGGTTGGCTGCCATTAAAATTAATAAACAAAAACTGGCCGGCTTATAAAGCGCGTAAAACAAGTATGTTAATTTATGCCTTTGCAGTTTTACCGGTTTTATTTTCTCAATATCTGGGATCGATAAATATTTGGTGGGCTATTTTAGTAATTGGTCTGGCGGTTTCTGCACATCAGGCATGGAGCGCGAATATTTTTACCACCGTTTCTGATATGTTTCCAAAAAGAGCAACAGCATCAGTGACAGGAATAGGAGGAATGTTCGGAGCGCTTGGCGGAATTTTACTAACTTTAGTAGTTCAAAAAAATATGTTCGTTTACTATACTAAAATAGGAAAAATCGAAACTGGATATTTCATCATGTTCTGTATCTGCGGAGCCTCTTATTTACTTGCCTGGCTGATTATGCATATTTTAGTTCCGAGGATGAAAAAAGTAGAAGTGTAAAATCAACACAAATAAATTTCTATTTGTATTATGATTTTTGAAGATAATAATATAATTTTGTGCAATCGATTACATTAAAATAAAAATTATGACAAAATATAGTTCAAGATACGCGTCAAGCCCAGAAGCTGTAAAACAATATGATACACAACAGTTAAGAAATGAATTCTTAATTGATGATTTAATGCAGGAGAACGAAATTGTTTTAACATACTCGCATTATGATCGATATATAGCAGGTTCTGCAGTTCCTGTAAAAGATTTAACTCTTGAAACTATTGATCCTCTTAAAGCAGGTTATTTCCTTGAAAGAAGAGAAATGGGAATTATAAATGTTGGCGGAAGCGGTTCTGTAGTTGTGGAAGGAACTTCTTATGAATTGGGTTTTAAAGACGCCCTTTACATTGGAAGCGGAAATAAAGAAGTGATTTTTAAGAGTGATGACAGCCAGAATCCGGCAAAATTTTATATTAATTCAGCTCCGGCGCACACTACATATCCTACTGTAAAAGTAAGTTTGGAACAAGCCAATAAATTACAGTTGGGAACAATGGAAACTGCAAATCACCGTACGGTAAACCAAATGATTATTGGCGGTATTGTTACAACTTGTCAATTGCAAATGGGAATGACCGAATTAAAACCGGGAAGTGTCTGGAATACCATGCCGGCGCACGTTCACGATCGCAGAATGGAAGTGTATTTCTATTTGGATATTCCCGAAAATCAGGCAGTTTGCCATTTTATGGGACAACCGCAGGAAACAAGACATATCTGGATGAACAATCATCAGGCAGTTATTTCTCCGCCTTGGTCAATTCACTCAGGTTCAGGAACTTCAAATTATACATTTATTTGGGGAATGGCAGGTGAGAATTTAGATTACGGAGATATGGATGTTTGTAAAATAACTGATTTAAGATAAGAAAATGACAAACTTATTTGATATAAAAGGAAAAGTTGCCCTTATTACAGGAAGTACACACGGACTGGGGATGGCAATGGCAAAAGGATTAGGACAAGCCGGAGCTACGATTGTAGTGAACGGAAATTCTTCTCAGCAAAAAATTGACGATGCTGTGGCGGAACTTAAAAGCGAAGGAATTAATGCAGTTGGTTATAAATTTAATGTAACTCAGGAACAGGAAGTGAAAACTGCTGTTGCAAAAATTGAAAGCGAAGTGGGGCCAATCGATATTTTGATCAACAATGCGGGAATCATCAAAAGGATTCCGCTTATCGATATGGAAGTTGCCGATTTTAAAGAAGTTATCGATATTGATCTGGTTTCTCCTTTTATTGTTTCCAAACATGTTGCAAAAGGAATGATCGAGAGAAGACAGGGAAAAATAATCAACATCTGTTCGATGATGAGTGAATTGGGCCGTAATACGGTTGGCGCTTATGCTGCTGCAAAAGGCGGTTTGAAAATGCTGACTAAAAACATGGCAACTGAATGGGCAAAATACAACGTTCAGATCAACGGAATTGGACCTGGATATTTTGCTACGGAACAAACAAAACCGATCAGAGTAGACGGACATCCGTTTAATGATTTTATCATCAGCAGAACTCCGGCCGCAAAATGGGGAGATCCAAGTGATTTAGCAGGCGCTGCGATATTTTTATCTTCTAAGGCAAGTGACTTTGTAAACGGTCATATTTTATTTGTTGATGGCGGAATTTTAGCCACAATTGGTAAACCATCAAACGAAGAATAATTCTCAAATTATATATTAAAAGACATGAGTGCAAAGACTTTCATAAACGATAATTTTTTACTTGAAAATAAATATGCTGAAGAGTTGTACCACAATTACTCAAAAAATCAGCCTATTATAGATTACCACAATCACCTGAATCCGCAGTTTATTGCCGAGGATAAAATCTTTGACAACATCACTCAGGTTTGGATTAACGGAGATCATTACAAATGGCGCGCGATGCGTACACTAGGAATCAACGAGCAGTTTGTAACGGGAAATGGTTCTGATAAAGACAAATTCCTAAACTGGGGAAAAACGGTTCCCTACACGATGCGTAATCCTTTGTATCACTGGACACACTTAGAATTGGCCCGTTATTTTGATATTTATGATTTACTGAATGAAAAATCAGCAGAGAAAATTTATATCGAAACTTCAGAGAAAATAAATTCTCAGGCATACAGCACGCAAAACCTGCTTAAAAAAGTAAATGCTGAATTGGTTTGTACAACAGAAGATCCGATTGACAGTTTGGAGTTTCACCAAAAACTGACTCAAAACCCAATTGGAACTAAAATGAGTACGGCTTTCAGACCCGATAAAGCTATCCTTATTTCAAATGATGGCTATAACGCATATCTGGATACATTGGGGGATGTATCCGGAATTGCGATTAACTCTTATGCTGATTTGCTTTCAGCATTAAGAAAAAGAATCGAATTCTTTAACCAAAATGGCTGTAAATTAAGCGATCACGGTTTAGATCAGATTTATTTTGAAAACTTTACCGAAAGTGAAGTGAATTCGATTTTCAAAAAGAAAAGAGAAAACCAGACTATAACTCCGGAGGAAGGATTGAAATTCCAAAGCGCCATCTTATTATTCTTATCAGAAACTTATCATGAATTTGGCTGGGTGCAGCAATTTCACTTAGGAGCTTTGAGAAACAATAATGCGCGTATGCATAGAATTTTAGGTCCTGATACAGGCTGGGATTCAATTGGAGATTATCCACAGGCACAAAAACTGTCTTCGTTCTTAAACGCACTTGACAGCAAAGATAAATTGACAAAAACAATTATTTACAACCTAAATCCGGCTGATAACGAAGTTATGGCTACAATGATTGGAAATTTCAATGACGGAAGCGTTAGAGGAAAAGTGCAGTTTGGTTCAGGATGGTGGTTTTTAGATCAGAAAGACGGAATGACAAAACAATTAAATGCCCTTTCAAACATGGGATTGATTAGCTGTTTTGTGGGAATGCTGACAGATTCAAGAAGTTTCCTTTCTTTCCCGAGACACGAATATTTCAGACGTATTTTATGTAATCTTTTGGGAGATGAAATCCAAAGAGGTGAACTTCCCGCTGACATGGAATGGATTGGAAAACTGGTTGCAGATATTTCGTATAACAACGCAAAAGAATATTTTAAATTTTAATTTTTTTTGAACCATTAAGATATTAAGCTTCATTAAGAAAGAAAATTTAAAGTAAGAATATAAAGCAAGCAGATTAAGCAGTTTTAAAATCATTTTAATCCTTTAATCTGTGGCTAAAAAAAATAAACCATTAAGAAATTAAGTTTAAGCAAAAGCTTAATTTTCATAATCTCTTAATGGTAAAAAGAAAAAACTTTTACTGGTAAAAACAATAAAAAAATATGAGTAGAGTAGTTGCATTTGGAGAAATCATGCTGCGTTTATCGACAGAAAGACATTTGCGTTTTTCACAATCTACGGCATTTGGTGCTACGTACGGAGGTGGAGAATTTAATGTATGTGTTTCTTTGGCCAATTATGGTGTAAATGCTGAATTTGTTACCAGATTACCTGAAAACGAAATTGGTTTTTCTGCCTTAAAGGAAATCCGAAAAATGAATGTTGAGTCTAAAAACATAGTTTATGGAGGAGAACGTTTAGGAATCTATTTTCTGGAAACAGGCGCAGGAACACGTGGAAGTAATGTAGTGTACGATCGCGCGCACAGTGCAATGTCTACTATTCAAAAAGGACAGATTGACTGGGAAAAAGTTTTGGAAGGTGCAGAGTGGTTCCACTGGAGCGGTATTACACCGGCTATTTCTCAAAGTGCTGCCGAAGCTTGTTTAGAAGCCATTAAAGTAGCGCACAAAATGGGAATCAAAATTTCATGTGACCTGAATTACAGATCAAAATTGTGGCAATACGGCAAAACGCCAAGCGAAGTAATGCCTGAAATGTTACAATACAGCAATGTGATTTTGGGAGATATTGATACGGCTTATTTCATGATGGGAATTCCCAAAGTAAACCCGAATTATCAGGATGAAAAATCACTTCCGGTATTATACACGAAATTATTTGATTTGATTCCGAATTTAAAAACCGTTGCCACAACATTACGTTATTCTGTAAGTGCTTCTCACCAAAGAATTGGCGGTGTTTTATTTGACGGAAAAGCCATTTATCAGGCTGCTGTAAAAGAAGTAACTCCGGTTGTGGACAGAGTAGGAAGCGGGGACGCTTTTATGGGCGGATTGATTTACGGATTGTTGCAATATGAGAATAATAACCAGAAAGCATTGGATTTTGCAGTGGCGGCTTGTTGCTTAAAACATACAATTGCCGGCGATTACAATCTGGTTACATTAAAAGAAGTTGAAAACATGCTTGACGGTGATTCTGCCGGACTGGTATCAAGATAAAATAATATAAAATGGCAAAATATTCAAGAATTGAAGTAGCTCAGCAAATGAAAGAAAACGGAATGGTTCCGCTATTTTTTCATTCGGATATTGAGATCAGTAAAAAAGTACTAAAAGCCTGTTATGATGGTGGTTCCAGATTAATGGAATTTACCAGCAGAGGTGATTTTGCTCATGAAGTTTTTGGGGCGCTAAATAAATATGCTTTGGCAGAATTACCGGGAATGATTCTGGGAGTGGGTTCGGTTACAGATGCTGCTGCTGCATCATTGTATATGAGTTTGGGTGCGAATTTTATTGTAACTCCGGTTTTCAGAGAAGATATTGCAATTGCCTGCAATCGTCGTAAAGTATTGTGGTCACCAGGCTGCGGAACTCTTACTGAGATTGCGAGAGCCGAAGAATTAGGCTGTGAAATTGTAAAATTATTTCCTGCCGATATTTACGGACCAGAGTTTATAAAAGCCATTAAAGGACCTTGCCCGTGGACGAACATTATGCCAACCGGAGGCGTTTATCCAACGGTAGAAAGTTTGTCTTCCTGGTTAAATGCGGGTGCAACCTGTGTTGGTTTAGGATCACAATTAATTTCGAAAGACATATTAGATAACAATGATTTTGAGGGCCTTAAAACAAAAGTCAGCAACGTTCTTGAGATCATCAAAAATATTAAAAATAAATAAGGAGTAATCATACCGATTCCTTATTTGCATGCAGTTTTTTTTAGTTTTTTTAACGTTTTGTAATTGAACATTACGCTTGCTAAATAAAGTTTGTCACTCCTCACAGCAAGTTTTATTTTACTCTTACAAGTGTAATGTTTCTTTTACATCCTAAAAAAGATTTCTAAAAAATAAATAAGGTATTAAGTGGTTATTTATAACACTTTAAAGATTTTAAAATGAAACAGTTAAACAGAAAAAATACAGGATTAGAAAAATTACAGCCAATTAAAGTAGTTCAGTTTGGAGAAGGTAATTTCTTAAGGGCTTTTGTTGATTACGCTTTTCACAAACTAAACAAAGAGGTTGATTTTAATGCCGGTATTGCCATGGTTCAGCCTTTAAAAGACGGTATGGTCAATATGATTAATGATCAGGACGGTCTTTATACCTTGTTTATGAACGGGATTAAAAAAGGCGAAAAAATACAGGATATTGAATTAATTACTAATATTGTAAAAGCAATAAATCCATATACTGAATTTGCGGATTATTTAGCTTTAGCCAAAGAAGAAGAGCTTCAGTTTATTGTTTCCAATACTACTGAAGCCGGAATTGAATTCATCGAAAGTGATACTCCGGATATGCAGCCGCCAGTTTCATTTCCTGCAAAGCTGACTGTTTTATTATATGAAAGATTCAAACATTTCAATGGTGATGCTTCTAAAGCAGTAACGATCATTCCTTGTGAACTCATTGATTATAACTCAGAGACGCTGAAAAAATATATTCTGCAATATGTTGATTTATGGAAATTAGAGGATGCATTTAAAACTTGGGTATCAGATGCTTGTACATATCACAGTACTTTGGTTGACAGAATTGTTCCGGGATATCCAAGAGCTGAAATTGAAGAATACAATAATAAATTAGATTACCAGGATAATTTAATTGTTGCGGCTGAACCGTTTTTCCTTTGGGCTATTGAAGGTGGCGATGCTTTAAAAGCAAAATTACCGTTTGATAAAACAGATTTGAATGTAAAAATCGTTGATGATATCCGTCCTTTTAAAATGATTAAAGTTCGTATTCTAAACGGTGCGCACACGGCAATGGTTCCTTTTTCACTTTTGTATGGTAACAAATTAGTAATGGAAACGGTTAACGGAGATTTTACCGGAAAATTCGTAAACAGCGTTATCAGTGAAATTAGTGAAACCCTTGATATGGACAAAAATGAAATTACAGCTTATTCTGAAGAGGTAATGGACCGTTTTAAGAATCCGTTTATCAAACATGCACTTTCGGATATTGCACTGAATTCTATCTCAAAATTCAAAGTAAGAGTTTTGCCTAGTTTATTAGGATATTATAAAGCGAAGAAAAAATTGCCTGTTAATTTGACTTTTTCATTAGCGAGTTTAATCCAGTTCTACAAAGGAACCTGGAATAACCAGGCGTTACCTGTAAAAGATTCTCCGGAGATTGTGGAAGCATTTAAAAACGCCTGGGAATTAGGATCTGCAGATTTAGTGGTAGCGAAGGTATTAGCTAATACGGAATTCTGGGGTGAGGATTTAACTAAAATCGAAGGTTTATCTGAAGCTGTAGTATTGGCCTTGAATGAAATTGAAGAAAACGGAATAGAAAAAGGATTTGCTAATTTCAGCAAACAATATTAATTAGATTACACATACTTTTTAAAAATAATGATCATGCAAAAAAAATTAATAAAAGTAAACCCTTCAGATAATGTTGCAGTAGCATTAGTGAATCTTACGGCCGGCGAAGTGATTAACTTTGAAGGACAAGATGTTATTGTTGAGTCTGATGTGAAGATGAAGCATAAAATTGCAATGGTTCCTTTTAATGTAGGAGACAGAATTATTATGTATGGTGTTTTGGTTGGAAAGGCAAGTGCAAGAATCGAAAAAGGAGGATTGCTTTCTACCGCTAATGTAAAACATGAAAGTGATAAAGTAACGGGTAAAACCGAAACTATTGGCTGGAATTCGCCAAATATTGACAAATGGAAAGACAGAACGTGGCAGGGCTATCACAGGGAAGACGGACAAGTCGGAACTGAGAATGTATGGTTGTTTTTTCCACTTGTTTTTTGTGAAAACAGAAATATCGAAATCTTAAAAGATATCTTCGAGAAAGAATTAATGAAGCCAAAAGAAAACGATTATCAATTGTTGCTTCGTTCTTTAGTGAAAACGGAAACGGGCGGTGCTGGTAATGAAGCGGCTTCAAACGATGCTAACTTATTCAATAATATCGAAGTAAAATTCATCACGCACCAGGGTGGATGTGGTGGAATTCGTCAGGATTCGCACAGTCTGGCTAAATTATTGGCCGGTTATGTAAACAATCCAAACGTTGCCGGAGCTACAGTTTTGAGTTTAGGATGTCAAAATCTTCAAATTCAGATCTTCAAAGATGCTTTGGATGCGATTAACCCAAACAGCAAAAAACCTGTTTTAATCTACGACCAACAGCAAATTGGAACTATTGAAACAATGCTCAGCAGTGTGGTAAAAGATACTTTTGAGGCAATCAAAAAAGCAAACGAAATAAAAAGAGAACCGGCTCCATTATCTAAATTAAGAATTGGTTTAGAGTGTGGTGGATCAGACGGATTCTCTGGAATTTCTGCTAACCCAACATTGGGAGTATTATCTGATCATTTAGTTGCTTTAGGAGGAACTACAATTCTTTCTGAATTCCCTGAATTATGTGGAGTAGAACAGGAATTAGTAAACCGTTGTGTAGATGATAAGGATGGAAGACGTTTCTTGGACTTAATGCAGTGGTACGAAAAAACAGTTGTAGATGCAGGTTCAGGATTTGATATGAATCCGTCTCCGGGTAACATCAAAGATGGTTTGATTACAGATGCAATGAAATCGGCTGGTGCTGCTAAAAAAGGTGGGACTTCACCAATTGTAGGGGTTTACGATTATGGAGAATATATTAATGAAGCAGGATTTACACTGTTATGTACACCAGGAAATGACGTGGAATGTACAACGGCAATGGTAGGTTCAGGAGCCAATATGGTCTTGTTTACAACAGGTTTAGGAACTCCGACAGGAAACCCAATTGCACCGGTTGTGAAGATTTCATCTAATACGGAACTGGCTAATAAAATGTCTGATATTATCGATATTGACACGGGTGGAATCATCACAGGTGAAAAATCAATCGATGAAATGGCAGATGAAATGCTTGAATTTATTATCGATGTGGCAAGTGGAACAATCAAAACCAAAGCTGCAATATTAAATCAAAACGACTTTATTCCTTGGAAAAGAGGAGTTTCTTTGTAATTTTTTTTTAACCATATAAGTTATATAAGTTCATATTATATAATGCTTGATAAAAAAGGCAGCTCTTAAATGAGCTGCCTTTTTGATTTTAAACAAATTCATCGTTGAGTTTGTCATTTCGACGAAGGAGAAATCACACTAGAAATTCCGTACAGTATGTCGCCAATCTTTGTCGAGTTTCATGTGTGATTTCTCCTTCGTCGAAATGACATAAAATGAGAAATTACAAGTTGTCATTAATGAAATATAAACCAAAAAGGTAACTCTTAAATGAGCTGCCTTTTTACGTATAGTATATTAAATGAACTTATATAACTTATATGGTGAAAAAAATAACACGTTTTAAAAAAAATTACGATGTTGTTCTGGACGATGATTTACGAATGTGCAGTTCCGGTGCGAGCACTACCTTTTTTTCGATTTTAATAGTTTCTGTTTTGTCTACTTGTTCCAGAAATACGCGCGCAGACATTTTTCCCATTTCAAGGGGCGACTGATCAACAGAAGTTATGGACAATTCCATGAATTTGGTAAAAGGCTCATTACTGAAACCCGCCACGCAAAACTCTTTCGGAATACTGATGTTTCTTTCTTTTAATTCCTGAATGGCGCCCAAAGCGGCAAAATCACTTGACGAAAATATAGCATCAGGTCTGGTTTCAAGCTGGAGTAAAGTTTCAACAGCTTCTTTTCCGGCATCAACACTACTTTTTACCGAAATAACGAGCTCTTCCTTAAAAATCATTCCGTTATCCAATAGTGCTTGTTTGTAGCCTAAAAACCTGTTTTTGAAAATCTCAAGTGACTGATCTCCGGATAAATGCGCAATACATCTGCAGCCTTCATTGATAAGGTGTTTTGTTGCCATATAACCGCCTTTAAAGTCATTGATGGTTACAGAACTAACGCCGTCAATATGTTTGCTACGGTCAAAAAAGATCAGTGGGACATTTTTTTCGAGCACATTATGAAAAGCGCCGTCATTTTCGGTTGTCACGGCAGTTACAGACATTAAAATACCGTCTACCTGAGCATCAATTAAAGTATAAAGGTTTTCATTTTCTCTTTTAGAATCTTCATGGGTCTGGCATATAATAACCTGATAACCATGAGGGTGGAGCTCTTCTTCTATTCCTCTGATCACAGAAGCAAAAAAGTTACTATCAATACGAGGAACAATTACACCAATGTTATTGCTGCGTCCGCTTTTTAATGCCAGCGCGAGTTTGTTTTGCTTATAATTCATTGAGGCTGCGGTTTTTATAACCAATTCGCGCGTACTCTCTTTTATCTTGGGATTATTGTTTAACGCTCTTGAAACCGTAGCTGCAGTGATATTTAGCTTTTTGGCAATATCATAGATGGTTATTTTTTCGCTCATTCAAAAATAGTTTTTGATTTATTTATAGACAAAAATACATTTTTTTTAGATAATCTAATACAAATTGTTATCGATTACCATAATTTATAACTAAAACGTTTTCAGTTATACAATGATAATAAATTATGTGTTTTTTTACACATAGTGTAAATAAAATTAGTAATAAAAATTAAATATATAAATTTTTTCTAAATAAATTTGGTGTATCCGATGTATTTTTCTATTTTCGTGTAATCGATTACATGATGGTTGATTTTTAGGCAGAATAAATTATAAATTACTACGTAAATGATTACAAATAAGCTTATAACGTTTAAATCTGTTACATTTTTTTGTATCATAACTGCATTGATTTTGTCCTGTGGGAAACAAGTTTCCGATATTTCAGAAGCCAATCCGTGGAAAAAAATGGAATTAATTATTAAAAGTATTCCTGAAACTCACTTTTCTGATAAAACACATAACATAAATGATTTTGGCGCTATCGCTGATGGAAAAACCTTAAATACAGCTGCATTTGCAAAAGCAATCAAAGCTTGTACAGAGAATGGCGGGGGTAAAGTGATTGTGCCCAGTGGTAAATACTTAACAGGTGCCATTCATTTAGAAAGCAACGTCAATCTGCATTTGGAAGACAAAGCAGAAATTCTTTTCAGCATCGATCCAAAAGATTATCCAATAGTACATACTTCATGGGAAGGAACAGAACTCATGAATTATTCGCCTCTTATATATGCTAAAAATAAAACCAATGTTGCCATAACCGGAAAAGGAACCTTAAACGGTCAGGCTGATAGTTCTAACTGGTGGGTTTGGTCCGGAGGAAAAAGCTACGGCTGGAAAAAGGGAATTCCATCTCAAAATGACCCGACAAATCGTGAGGTTTTGGTCGATATGGCCGAAAAAAATGTTCCGGTTTCAGAAAGAGTTTTTGGCGACGGACGTTATTTGCGTCCGAGTTTTATTGAATTCTTTGAATGCAATACCGTTTTAATAAAAGATATCACCGTAATAAATGCTCCTTTTTGGATTCTTCATCCATTAAAATCAAATAATATTATTATTGATGGCGTAACCATAAACAGTCATGGACCTAACAATGATGGCTGTGATCCTGAATATTCTCAAAACATCATTATCAAAAATTGCACTTTCAATACAGGCGATGACTGCATTGCCATTAAAGCGGGAAGAGATGCTGATGGCAGAAGAGTGGCAATCCCAAGTAAAAACATCATTGTTCAGAATTGTAAAATGATTGACGGGCATGGCGGTGTTGTGATTGGCAGCGAGATTTCTGCAGGAGTAAACAATGTTTTTGTTGAGAACTGCGTCATGGATAGTCCCAATCTGGATCGTGCAATCCGCATTAAAACAAATTCAAGAAGAGGCGGAATTATCGAAGATATTTTTGTTCGAAATCTTGCAGTGGGAACCGTGAAGGAATGTGTTTTAAGAGCCACAATGACTTATAATGTTTATGGAAGTCAGACCGGGAATTTTATTCCGGTAGTCAGAAATATCAGTCTTGAAAATATTAAAGTAAAAAACGGCGGCAGATACGGCGTTTTGGCTGACGGTTATGCAGAATCTCCGGTTGAGAACATCACACTGAAGAATGTTGTAATTGAAAAAGTAGACTCCGTCTATTCCTTAAAAAATGTAAAGAATATCAATTTTATTAATACCTATATCAATGACAAAAAAGTAGAATCAAGTAAAAACTTTTAAAAGTAACTAACATTTAACCAATAAACCAAACTATGAAGATTAAACAAATTTTAAAGAAAAACTTAAAATACAATCTTGTATTTTTATTTTTCCTGAATTTCCTAATCACAACTACCATGAACGCTCAGTCGAGTGTTGTAGAAGGGAAAATTACAGATGCATCAGGATTATCTCTACCAGGGGTAAATATTCAGGAAAAAGGAACTAAAAACGGAACTTCAACAGATTTTGAAGGAAGTTTTAAAATCAACGTTACTAATAATAAAGCCACATTAGTTATTAGTTATTTAGGTTTTCAGACACAAGAAGTAAATATTGCAGGAAAAAGCAAAATAAATGTAAGCCTTGCAGAACAGTCAAACTCGCTTAATGAAGTGGTTGTAGTAGGTTACGGTACTGTAAAAAAATCAGATGTTACAGGTACAGTAAGTACGATAAGTGCAGCGACTATAACGGAGAGAAATACAACAAATGCATTAGAAGCTATACAAGGAAGTACAGCAGGGGTCCAAATTACTTCTGCTTCAGGGCGTGCAGGCGATGGATACAAAATCGTTATCAGAGGAAATAACTCTTTGCTATCGGATACCAGCGGTACTAGTTCTACAACTGTAGGATCGACTCCTTTGTTTGTTGTTGATGGTGTGCCTCTTGACAATATCGACTTTTTAAACCCACAGGACATTGCCAGAATGGATGTATTAAAAGATGCTTCTTCTGCAGCAATCTATGGCTCCAGAGCTTCTAACGGGGTTGTGATTGTAACCACAAAAAGTGGTACAACAGCTAAATCAGGAATTAATGTTAGTTTTAATACATCATATGGAACTAAAACAGCGGCAAGATTACCTGAATTTATGAATTCACAAGAGTGGTATGCATTTAATCAATCTGCATTTTTATCTTATCCGGCAACTTCACAAACACCTCAGGCACTTGCAACTGCTTCTACAGGTAATAGTCCTTTACTAGTTAAAAGATACAATGAAGGCTTTAGTTTTGACTGGGTTGATGCAATACTTAAACCTGGTTCAACCCAAAATAATTATTTAAACATTTCGGGACGTGGAGATTCAGGTTTAAGCTATAATATAGGACTTGGTGTACAAAGTGATGAAGGACTTATTGATAATGATTCGACAGACAAATACTCTTTCAAGTTAGGATTAAATCATAAAATAAATGACAAGTTCTCTACAGGTGTAAACATCACAGTGGCACGTATTGACAGCCAATTAGGTAGTGATTTAGCAATGCAGGATGCCTTTAGACTTCCAACACTTTTATCTCCATGGGCAGTTGATGCTAACGGAAATGATATTGTAGGACAATTAACATTGCAGCCTGGTAAAATAACACAACCTGGTAATGCCACCCTTGTTTTAGACAGAACGAGTAATGTCAATCCATTAATGGAAATTGCAAACTCCTCACAAACAGAAAAAACATGGCAAACAGTTGGTAATATTTATTTTCAATACCAAATGCTAAAATGGTTGAGTTATAAAACAACTTTTGCTGCAGGTGTGGTAAATTCTGTTACAGGTATATCCAATACCGCTAATACAAATCAGGGAATTCTGGTAAAAGGAAATTCTTCATCTATTAGAAATTATAATAATTTCAATTTTACCTGGGACAATCAGCTGGACCTAAAGCATACTTTTAATGAAGTACATGATTTTAGTCTGTTATTATTGCAAAGTATTTACTCCAACACAGATCAAAATTCATACTTATATTCAAGTAATCAGCCTTTTGAATCAGGGATATACAATGTTGGCTCGGGATCACCTTCAACTTATTCTTTTGTGGCTCCTACACCGGAAACACCTTATGTAAAAAACCAGTTAAATTCTTATGCTGTACGTTTAAATTATGCTTACAAGGATAAATATTTATTAACTGCCTCTAACAGATGGGATGGTTCATCTGTATTATCAAAAGGAAATCAATGGGAAAGTTTTCCATCTGTAGCTTTAGGCTGGAAAATTAACAAAGAGTCATTTTTACAAAACAGCAGCGTTATTTCTGACTTGAAATTAAGAGCTAGTTTGGGGTATACAGGAAATGACAACGTTAATGCTTATGCCTCACAAGCACTTTTAGACCAGCAAACATTCTATGCAAACGGATCGAATCTTGTGGCAGGATGGCAATCAAAAAATTTAGCCAATAAAAAATTAGCCTGGGAAAAAACAAGAGAAGTAAATTTTGGACTTGATTTTGGATTACTAAAAAACAGAATTTCAGGAAGTGTCGATGTTTATGACAGATTATCAACTAACGTAATCAATAGCAGACAACTTCCTTATGAAACGGGTTACGCAAGAACATTTGACAATGTAGGTTCTGTTAGTAACAAAGGTGTTGAAGTTTCACTGACAACTAAAAATATTCAATTAGATAAACTAAAATGGGAAACAACATTCATATTTAGTAAAAATATAAATGAATTAGTTTCTATCAATTATCAGGAAACAAGTGATATAGGAAATAATTTAATTCTTGGTTCAGAATTAAATCCTAATTTCCATTATGTTTACGATGGTGTTTGGCAAGAAAGCGAAGCTACTGAAGCTGCTTTGTTTGGTGCTAAACCTGGTAATGGTAAATTAAAAGACCTTAATGGTGACAAGAAAATTGATGCCAACGATAAAACTGTAATTGGCAGCAGCGTTCCTAAATGGCAGGGAAGTTTTTATTCTAAACTGACATTTGGCCAATTTGATTTCAATTTCTCTGTTATTACGAGTCAGGGACAAACTGTATACAGCCCTTTCCACAGACAATTTGAAGATGTAACAGACAGAAACCGTCAAAGGGTAAAAATGGACTATTTTGTTCCAACCAATGGTGCTGGTGTGACGCCAAATGCTTCGAATGAAGCTCCAAGACCTGGTCCTACAGCCGGTGGTAACGGAGCAGGTGCCACGTATTTGGAGACTACAAATACAGGTCTTGTGGGTTATGCATTTTACAGAGATGCATCTTACGTAAAGGTGAAAAACATCTCACTTGGTTATACATTCAATACAGATTTATTGCAAAAACTTAAATTGAGTAATCTAAGAATTTACATTAATGTTTTAGATCCGTTTGTTTTCACTGATTTTGATGGTTACGATCCTGAATGGGCAGGAGCTGCGATAGGTGTTAACCGTCCGTCTTCTATTACCAGTCAATTTGGATTAAGTGTTAACTTTTAATAAAATAAAAAATGAAAAATATAATAATAATTTTAGCAGTAGTTGCCTCACTATTTACCTCGTGTAGTGACATCGATGAAAAAAGTTTGTCTTATCCTGCAGCTGATGAAACATACAGAACCTCAGGTGGATTTCAATTGTTAGTGAATTCTACTTATGCGAGATTGAAAGAAATTTACGGCAATAATCCATGGTTTTTTGTGGGAGGGACTGATTTGTATGCTGAGGGTTTTAATCCCGAATCGCCATTGAGTAATTATGCTAGTCTTGTACCTTCCTCTAACAATGTTGAAGAGTTATATGTAGCTGCTTATTCTCAAATACAATCCGTAAATAAGGTATTGTACTATTCTACAATTACAGAGCAAACATCGAATTTGAATGTTCTAGTAGGAGAAGCCAGATATTTAAGAGCAAATGCTTACTTCCTGTTGGTTCAGGCTTATGGAGGAGTACCTATTGTTAATGATCATATCGTTAGTACTGAAAATACATCTTTTAACAGAAATACAGAACAAGAAGTGTACACTCAAATTATTGAAGATTTGAATGCTGCTTTAGCAAATGTAGGGACAGCAAATTATGCTACATCAGGAAAAGTAAACAAAAGAGCGGTAAATGATTTATTGGCTAAAGTATATTTAACAAGAGGATACCAACCTTATGGTGAGGCTGCAGATTTTGCCAAGGCGGCAGCTTTTGCAGATGCAGCTATTGCAGGGCAGCCATTAGTATTGCCATTTGATCAACTGTTTAAACCTGGAAACGATCTAAATGCGGAAACTATTTTCTCTGTTCAATATGACAAAGCTTCAACAAGTACGAGTCCAACGACTCTTGGTAACAGACAATACTCTTATTATAGTTCAAATTTAGGAGGAACCAATGTTGGCGCGCCACAGAGAAGTCAAAATTTATTGCCAACACAGTACGCTTTAGATCTTTACGAAGGTCCAAATGACAAAAGATGGGATGCAACTTTTATGACTACAATTTACTCAGGTACGGAAACCACAAACGGAGTATCTTCAACTGTTGTATATTTTCCTTATTATAGAAGTAGTACTTTGAGCACATTAAAAGCATTGCATTTTTATGAGCCAAAAGGGTATACACCTGCTCAAAGAGCGGCTTACATAGCTTCGCATCCTGATTTACAAAAACCTAACAGACCAAATGGAGACCCGAGAGGATACCATAGATATGGAGAATACGGAGCCGAAAGCGTTGCTGTTCCGGGATGGATTAATGATGCGGGTACTATACCTGTGAAAAAATTTGACGATCCTGAATTATCAACACCTCTTGGTACCGGAGCTGTAAGCACAAGAGATATTATCCTGGCAAGATTAGGAGATACCTATTTAATTGCTGCTGAAGCTTATCTTAAAGCAGGTAACCCGGCACTTGGACTGGACCGCTTAAATGCCGTGAGAACCAGAGCAGGCGTAGCTGGCGCTCTTCCGGCACAATTTAATATTGATTACATTTTGGATGAAAGAGCAAGAGAAATGTTAGGGGAGTATAATCGTTGGTTTGATTTAAAACGAACAGGTACCCTGACAACACGAGTACCAGGCAATAATTATAAAATTAAATTAGCCGATTTTGGAACTGCTCCGAATCAAAAACTATTAAGACCAATTCCTCAAAAGGCAATTGATTTGAATAAAAATAAAAATTTCCCACAAAATCCTGGATATTAGTAATTAGTAATTTTTTAAGGATTGTTTTTTGAAGTAGTTAAAAAGGGGTTTGATATTTTTCAGACTCCTTTCTTAACTGCAATTTAGTTGATATGAGAAGAATATTTTTTATCATACTGCTGGTTTCCAATGCTGTTTTTGCACAAAGCAATTCAGCTATTGATACTTCGTATACAATAAAAAGTACGTATCAAAAATTAATCAAAAAATATCCTTTTATCACCGTACCGCAGGAAAAGTTTAATGGTGATGTTGGGGAAATAAAAGAGCTTATCTATCAAAAGCGTAAAGAAAGAATTTTACATTTAGATGCTTTTTATTATAAGAAGAAAAAATTAAATGCGGCAATTGTCATGATTCATGGCGGAGGCTGGAGATCAGGAAATAAAAACCAAATGCATGCTTTGGCCAAAGAATTTGCTGCAAAAGGGTATTCTTGTTTTGCCATAGAATATCGATTATCATTAGAAGCAAAATATCCGGAAGGAGTTTATGATGTGAAAAATGCGATAAAGTTTGTAAAAGATAATGCCTTGAAATTCAATGTAGATCCAAACAAAATTGTTGTTTTAGGTTGCTCTTCGGGAGGACAAATGGCAGCTTTGATTGGTACAACAAATGAAAATCCGGGTTTTGAAGAAGCTTCTTTCAAAAGTAAATCTTCCTCAAAAGTAAATGCAATTATCGATATAGACGGAGTTTTAGCTTTTAGGCATCCCGAATCTTCAGAAGGAGAAATGGCATCGTTTTGGTTGGGAGGTTCTTATGAGGAGAAAACAGAGAACTGGAAAAATGCATCGGCTTTAAACCATACAGATAAAAACACACCGCCGGTACTTTTTATAAACAGTAGTTTTGACAGGTTTCATGCGGGCAGAGATGATATGATTGCGATTTTAAAGGAGAATAAAATTTACAGCAAAGTAAAAACAATTCCCGATTCGCCTCATTCTTTTTGGTTTTTTGAACCCTGGTTTACCCAAACAGTTTCGTACACAACACAATTTTTAGACAAAATATTTAAATAATTCAGAATAAATGAAAACAAAAATCACAATAGCAGCCTTAGCTTTATTTGGTGTTACAGCAGTTCACGCGCAGAAATACGATATAAAGACAGCAAAAACATACGCCGAAATATCTGCAAAAACAGACGGAAAATGGGAAGGTAAAAAATATATTGGCGGCAGTGTTTTTAAAAATGTTGACCGCTTAAAACTGGCTCCGGAGCATACAGATCATTCTTTTGATATTCGTTACGAAGGTCCGGGATGGGAAAGCAATAAAGTAGGGTACCGTTTGTATCTGGACTGGAGAAATGCAATTGATATTTTCGGGAAAAAGACTTCTGAGATGATTCTGCCTCGTGTTGGTCAGGATAATTTTGATTCGTACCACGAAATGAGCGATTGGGGAGCAGATATTCTGAAAGCCGGAAAAGGAATCGGAATTGGTTCTATAGATCGTTATTTAAACAATGAAAAATTACACTTCCGTGAAGTAGATTCAACCATTGCAACGGTTGTCAATAAAACAAATGAATCTGTTGTAAAAGTAAATTATTACGGATGGAAAACGGCTTCTGATAAAATTGATTTTGTTTCTGAATTAACGATTAAACCAGATCAGTTGTACACGCAGCACACCATTAAAGCTTCCAAAGAAATTAAAGGAATCTGTACCGGAATCGTAAAGCAAAAAAATACAGAAACGCTTAAAAAAGAAAGCAAAAATAAAAAATGGGCGTATCTGGCGACTTATGGAACACAATCGCTGGTACCGGACAAATTAGGAATGGCTATTTTTTACCAAACCAATACCATCGAGAATCTTGCTGATACGGATTTAGATTATCTTTTGGTATTTAAACCTTCAACAAAAGCAAATTCATTTTACCTTTTGGGAGCGTGGGAACAACAAACAGACGGAATTAAATCTCAGGAAGAATTTGTGAAATATTTAGATAAGCAATTAGAAGTATTGAACAAAAAAGGTAAAATGTAATATTTAGCCACAGATTAAAGTATTAAAATTAAAAATTAAAAATTAAAAATTAAAAATCTGCTTAATCTGCAAAATCTGCGTGAAAAAATAAAGCGCACTGTGATTAATCGTTGTAATCGTTTAATCTTGTGGCAAAAAAAACAATAATTTTATGTTTAAATCGACTTTAAAAACGATCAGTTTTGCCAAATGTGCCATTGTTTTACTACTGATTTTCGGTTGTAAAATGACAGCGCAGACAAATCAAACCAATATTCTTGCTGATAATTTAAAATGGTCAGAAAGAACTGCAACCACGATTCTGAATAAATACCCAAAAGCGTGGCAAATAGACGGCACCGAGAAACCAAAATGGGATTATAAAATGGGATTGGTTTTGTCTGCTTTTGAAAAATTATATCAAAAAACGGGTGACAAAAAGTATTTGGATTACATAAAAGCTTACGCCGATGAATTAATTGATGCTGACGGAAATATTGCAAAATACGACGAAGAAGAATACAACATCGATTGTGCAAATCCCGGAAAACTGTTGTTTAATTTATATGATATCACAAAAGACGAACGATATTTAAAAGTAATAAAGCAATTAAGAAATCAGCTTGAAAATCAGCCCAGAACGGCAAGCGGCGGATTTTGGCACAAACAGATTTATCCCAATCAAATGTGGATTGACGGTTTGTATATGGCGGAACCTTTTTACACCCAATACACCGTTCGATACGAAAATGGAAAAGCACTCGATGATATTGCAAAACAATTTGAATTGGTTCACAATCATTTGGTGGATCAAAAAACAGGTTTGGTATATCAGGCCTGGGATGAAAGCAAAGAAATTGCCTGGGCAAATCCACAAACGGGGACATCGCCAACGATTTGGGGACGCGGAATTGGCTGGTATATGATGGCTTTGGTTGAAACGCTGGATTATTATCCTAAAACAAATCCAAAATATAAAGTTTTGGAAGGCTATTTAAATGAAATTGCAAAAAGTGCCGTAGCACACAAAAGCGCTTCGGGATTGTGGTATCAGGTTGCTGATAAACCGGAACTGAAAGATAATTTTCAGGAATCTTCGTCATCGGCAATGATTATTTATGCTTTGGCAAAAGGTGCTGACATAGGACATTTAGCTTCAAATTATAGAAAAATTGCCCAAAAATCATTCGACGCTTTTGTAAAAGAGTTTGTTCGAAAAGACGAAAAAGGAGAAATTATTATTTCGAATGTATCATCAAATGTGGGGCTTGGAGGAAAACCCTTTCGCGATGGCACAAACGAATATTACATTAAAAGTAAAACAAAAGACAACAGTTCGCCGGCCCTGGCTGCTTTTTTGCTGAGCGCACTGGAATTAAAAAAGTAATAGAATTTAAATATATTTGAAATGAAGAATAATAGAAAACAAGGTTATTTTGCATCGGCTTTATTAATTTGCGTGATGGCTTTTACAAGCTGTAAAGTGATTTCGCAAGAACCGGCAAAGAAGGATATCGTAATTTCTAAAGATTTAAAATGGTCTGATAAAATGGCTTTGACATTGATGAAACGCCATCCGGAAAGTTACATGATCGACGATTCTAAAAAACCAAAATGGGATTATGTACATGCCTTGGTTTTGCATTCCATTGAAGAATTAAACAAAAAAAATCCGGATCCAAGATACAAAGCCTACATAAGAGGTTATGTCGATAATTTAGTTCAGGAAGACGGAACGATTAAAACCTATGAATTTGACAAATACAACATTGATTTAGTGGTACCGGGACGTTTGCTTTTTGCCATTTATGATGAAACAAAAGAAGATAGATATTTAAAAGCGATGCAATTGGTTCGCAAGCAATTGGCTGAGCAGCCAAGAACGGCAAGCGGAGGATTTTGGCACAAACAAATTTATCCAAACCAGATGTGGCTTGACGGACTGTATATGGGAGAACCATTTTACGCGCAGTACACCGCTACTTTTGAAGGTGGAAAAAGTTTTGATGATATCGCAAAACAATTTGAATTGATTCAATTGCATGCCACAGATCCGAAAACAGGATTATTATACCACGGTTGGGACGAAAGCAAGCAAATGCCTTGGGCAAATAAAGAAACAGGAAACTCGCCAAACTTTTGGTCCAGAGCTTTGGGCTGGTATGTAATGGCTTTAGTTGATGTGCTGGATTATATGCCAAAAGATCATCCAAAACAAAAAGAACTGGTGAAGTACTTAAACAATGCTTCTGCAGCTTTGGCAAAATATCAGGATAAATCAGGATTGTGGTATCAGGTTACCGATAAAGGCGGAGAAAAAGGAAACTATCTTGAAGCATCTGGATCTTCTATGTTTGCTTATGCTTTTGCAAAAGGAGCCAACAAAGGATATTTGCCTGCAAAATATAAAAAACTGGCTAACAAAGCCTTTGACGGACTCACTAAAATCCTAATCAAAAAAGTAGATGAAGATGGAGGTATTACCCTGACAAACTGCTGCCAGGTTGCAGGTTTGGGAGGAACGCCATACAGAGACGGTTCGTATGAATATTATGTAAACGAAAAGAAAAAAGACAACGACCCTAAAGCAACAGGCCCTTTTATTCTGGCAGCTTTAGAATTGAATCGATAGTATTATAGCAATTTTAAGTTGACACAAATACGTCGCTCTCTGGATGTGATTTCTCCTTACGTCGAAATGACAAAAAAAAATACGGAATAGCAAACCCGACAGGTTTTTAAAACCTGTCGGGTTTAATTGGAAAGCATAATTACCAAAAAATGAAAAACACAAAAGCCTTCTTTCTCTTATTCGCGATACTGCTTATACAAAAGAACTTTGCCCAGGTATGGGTGCCCGATAATGGAGACGGAACCTATACAAACCCCATCATTCACGCCGATTATTCAGATCCTGATGCGGTGAGAGTCGGAGATGATTTTTATATGACGGCTTCTTCATTCAATTGTATTCCGGGATTGCCTATTTTGCATTCAAAGGATTTAGTCAACTGGAAAATTATTGGCTATGCCTTAAACAAACAAATTCCGACAGAAACTTTTGATAAAGTGCAGCATGGCAATGGAGTATGGGCGCCAAGTATAACTTATCATAACAACGAATTTTATATTTATTATCCCGATCCTGATTTTGGGATTTATATGATAAAAGCCAAAAAGGCAGAAGGACCATGGTCTGAACCTATTTTGGTAAAAGCCGGAACCGGTCTTATAGATCCGAGTCCGCTTTGGGATGATGACGGAAAAAATTATCTCGTTCATGCTTTTGCCGGAAGCCGTGCAAGAATTAAAAGTTTAATTGTGGTTTGCACCATGAATGCAGAGGGAACTGTGGCCAATAATGATGAAGTTATGGTAATTGACGGTCACGAAAGCGAGGGCACGATTGAAGGGCCAAAGTTTTACAAACGAAACAATTACTATTATATTTTTGCTCCTGCGGGAGGTGTTTCAACAGGCTGGCAGACGGTTTTAAGATCCAAAAATGTATTTGGCCCTTACGAGAAGAAGAAAGTTTTAGAACAGGGTAAAACAGCTATAAATGGTCCGCATCAGGGTGCTTGGGTACAAACGCAAACGGGAGAGGACTGGTTTATCCATTTTCAGGATAAAGGTGCTTATGGCAGAATTGTACATCTTCAGCCTATGAAATGGGAAAATGACTGGCCGGTTATGGGACAGGATTTTGATAAAAACGGAATTGGAGAACCGGTTACAACTTTTAAAAAACCAAATGTTGGCAGGAAATATCCAATAGAAACACCGGCAGAATCCGATGAGTTTAATGCGCCAAAATTAGGCCTGCAATGGCAATGGCAGGCAAACGCACAAATCAGCTGGGGATTTCCGACAAGCTTAGGATATTTGAATTTGTTTTGTCTGCCAACAATTAAGGAAAACAACAAGATATTTGATGCTCCCAATTTATTGCTTCAAAAATTTCCTGCCGAAGAATTTACAGTAACTACCAAAATAACATTCAATACCCGCTTAAACGGAGAATCTACAGGACTTTTAATTATGGGTCTGGATTATAGTTATTTGAATTTAAAAAACGACAACGGAAAATTATATTTAAACCAGAAAACAGGAACTTTCGATAAAAAAGTTTCTGAGAGTGAAACAGCTCCGGTTTTAATTAAAAACAATAGTATTTATCTTAGGGTAAAAGTAAAAAAAGGCGGGATTTGCAGCTTTTTTTATAGTTTAGATGATAAACAATATCAATCTATTGGTACTGATTTTACATCAAAAGAAGGCAAATGGATTGGTGCCAAAGTAGGGCTTTTTGCATTAAGCCAGCAAATTACAAACGACTCAGGAAATGTTGCAGTAGACTGGTTTAGAATTACTAAATAAAATAAAAATGATTCAATTAAAAAAAACAGCGTTATTTTTTCTGTTTGTTATAAGTGTGAGTTTGCATGCTCAAAACACCTATAAAAACTGGCCGGATGTCATTCGTAAAAATGGTGCGGCATGGTTTGGTAGTGCAGAGGCAAAAACGATCGCCGAGAATGTATTGCTTTATCAGAGAAATATTGGCGGATGGCCCAAAAACATCCAGATGCAGAATTCACTTTCTGAAACTGAAAAGCAAAAACTGATCGTCTTAAAAACTGATTTACATGATATTACGACAGATAACGGAGCCACTTGCCAGGAGATGCTTTTTATGTCGAAAATGTATGCTCAGGTAAAGGATGAACGCTACAAAGAATCTTTTTTAAAGGGACTCGATTATTTATTGGAAGCGCAATATGATAATGGCGGCTGGCCTCAGTTTTTTCCGCTGAAAAAAGGCTATTACACCCATATTACCTACAATGATAATTCGATGGTAAATATTTTGGTGATACTAAAAGAAATCAGCGAAGAAACAGCTTATTACAGCATAAAACCATCAAAAGAAATTGTCGAAAAATCGAAAAAAGCTTTTGATAAAGGAATTGATTGCATCCTGAAAACACAATACAAACAAAACGGTGTACTTACAGGCTGGTGCGCGCAGCACGACGAATTTACTTTGGCTCCGGCCAATGCAAGAGCTTTTGAACTGGCTTCGTTAAGCGGTTTTGAATCGGCAAAAATTGTACTTCTTTTAATGTCGATCGAAAAACCTTCGCCGGAAATTATTACTTCGATTAAAAGTGCGAATGCCTGGTTTGAAAAAACAAAAATCACCAATCTTGAAGAGAAAAGAGTGCTAAACGATGCCGGGAAAATTATTGATAAAAAGATGATTCCAACTGCAAATGCAGCGCCAATCTGGGCGAGATTTATGGATCTTCAAACCAATGAACCTTTCTTTTGTGACCGCGACGGCATCAGAAAAAAATCATTGGAAGAGATAGGTTCTGAAAGACGAAATGGTTACGCGTGGTATTCTGATGCGCCCAAAGAAGTTTTAAAGAAATATCCGGTCTGGGCTGTAAAAAATGGCGTAAAAGTATCTGCTGTAGACACTTCAAAAAAAAAAGATAATTTTATAACCGTTGCACAAGACGGTTCCGGGGATTTTACTAAAATTCAGGATGCGATTAATGCAAGTCCTTCTTTTCCGTATGAAAAAGTTGTGATTACGATAAAAAATGGAACTTATAATGAAAAAGTGCGTATTCCCGAGTGGAATACGCATTTGGCATTAATTGGCGAGAGTAAAGAAAATACGATTATCGCTTTTGATGATAATTTCAAAAAGATCAATTTAGGAAGAAACAGTACTTTTTATACGGCTACTGTTCTAGTGGAAGGCGATGATTTTTCGGCTTCGAATCTAACGATTAAAAACACATCGGGTGATAACGGTCAGGCCATTGCGCTTTCTGTAGTGGCAAATCGCGCTCAAATTTCAAATTGTATTATTTCAGGAAATCAGGACACTTTGTATTTGTCGGGAAAAGCGGCAAAACAATATTTTAAGGATTGCTTTATCGAAGGCACCACTGATTTTATTTTTGGCGGTGCTACGGCTTTATTCGAAAATTGTACCATTCACAGTATCAAAAGTTCGTATGTAACGGCCGCTTCAACGCCCCAGGGAATTGCGTTTGGTTTTGTTTTTAAAAATTGCAAACTCACTGCAAATCCGCAGGCTACGGCAGTTTATCTGGGAAGACCGTGGCGCATTTATGCCAAAACTGTTTTTATAAATTGCGATATGGATAAACACATCAGACCGGAAGGCTGGGAAAACTGGTCAAAACCGGATGCTGAGAAAAATGCTTTTTATGGGGAATACAATTGCAAAGGCGAAGGATTTCAGCCTAAAAAAAGAGTGGCATGGTCGCATCAGCTGACAAAAAAAGAAGCTGAAAAATATACTGCTGAAAATATTTTAAATGATTCGGTTCCGAACTGGTTCTCGAAATAATCCAGATTCAAAATAACTATAATTATGAATTTTAAGTGTCTTTTTTTCCTGTTGATTTCCTGTTTTTCTTTTGCTCAGAATAACGAATTTCCTTCCTCAAAAGTAGATTCAATTGTCAAAAGAATTGAGCTTCCGGTTTTTGCTTCGTATCAAATCAATGTTTTGAAATTGGGAGCCAAAGGAGATTCCCTTACTAATAACAAAGCCGCATTTGATAAAGCGATGGCGTTGTGTAAAAAGAACAAAGGTGGAACTATTATTGTGCCCAAAGGAATTTATAAAATAAACGGGCCCATTCATTTTGTAAGCAACGTAAATCTTAAAATAGAAAAAGGGGCAAAAATTAAATTCAGTGATAATCCCAAAGATTATCTGCCGATGGTTTTAACGAGTTGGGAGGGTACCATGCTGTACAATTACAGTCCGCTCATTTATGCTTACAAGTGTTCTAATATCGCCATAACCGGGGAAGGAACCATTGATGGGGAAGGAGGGAAAACCTGGAAAAGTTTTAAGGCAAAAGAAAACGACGGCAAAAACAGAAGCCGTGATATGAATCATAATAATGTGGACTTAAAAGAAAGAACTTTCGGCGAAGGCTATTTTCTGCGTCCGCAAATGATCCAGTTTTTTAATTGTAAAAATATTTTGGTAGAGAATATCCGCATTGAAAATTCGCCTTTTTGGTGCCTTCATTTATTAAAATCCCAAAGTATTACCGTTCGCGGGGTAAGTTATAAATCGCTGAATTACAACAACGACGGTATTGATCCTGAATATGCAAAAGATGTCCTGATAGAAAACGTAACTTTTGATAACGGTGATGATAATGTGGCTATAAAAGCGGGCAGAGACCACGAAGGAAGAGCAAATACAGCCACACCAAGTGAGAATATCATCATCAGGAACTGTAATTTTAAAGGTTTGCATGGCGTTGTCATTGGAAGTGAGATGTCTGGGGGAGTGCAAAATGTTTTTGTAGAAAATTGTAAAACAGCAGGTTATTTAAAAAGGGGGATTTATCTTAAAACCAATGCCGATCGCGGCGGTTTTATAAAAAATATATTTGTGAGAAACATTGAGCTAGATGAAGTAGAAGATTGTCTATACATCACGGCCAATTATCATGGCGAGGGAAAAGGGTTTCAATCTGATATATCAAACGTTCATTTCTCGAATATAACCTGTAATAAGGCAACAGAATCCGGGATTGTAATTCAGGGATTTCCGGAGAAAAAAATACGAAATATTTCCTTGAACAACATCGAGATCAAGTCGGCTAAAAATGCCATTTCAAACGAAAATGCCCAAAATGTGCTGATGACCGACGTATTTATTGGAAAGAAAGCGACAGTTCCAACGGCAGCGAAATAAGGCTTGCAGAGACCAAATTTGCCCATGCTGTAAGGATGCCACTAAAGAGCGGAAAACCAGTGGAGGTAAAAAACACATGAAAAAATAAAAAAGAAAAAAATGAAAAATTTGATCATCATTATTTGTCTGATGACATCAAGCTGTTTTGCCCAAAAAACAACCCTGTACACTATTGGCGATTCTACAATGGCAAACAAAAAAGATCCTAATCGCAATCCCGAACATGGCTGGGCGCAGGTTCTCCAGCCCTTTTTCAAAGAAAATATTGTGGTCGAAAATAAGGCGGTCAATGGCAGAAGCACCAAGAGTTTTATCAATGAAAAGCGCTGGGATTCGATTTATAAAAAACTAAAAAAAGGCGATTATGTTTTTATTGAATTTGGGCACAATGATCAGAAAATAGAAGATTCCACGCGTTATACAAATCCGCATACCGCATACCGTTATAACCTGATTCGTTTTGTGGAGCAAACCAGAGAAAAAGGAGCAACTCCAGTGTTATTAACTTCGATTGCCCGGCGCAATTTTAATGAAAAAGGAGTTCTGGTACCCACCCACGGGGATTATCCCCTTGAAACCAGATTGGTTGCCCAGCAGTATAAGGTCCCTTTCATTGACCTGGAATATTACACCGAAGTGTTGGAGCAATCCTATGGACCTGAGAAATCAAAACAATTGCACCTGCATTTTAAAGTGGGGGAAAATGCTTTTTATGATAAGGAAAAAGCCGATGATACCCATCTTTCTTTGCTGGGTGCGACAAAAATTGCGCAGATTGTAATTGACGCGATAAAGAAAATCCAAGACCCTTCTGTAGAAAAACTTAAAAAAGCAATTAAGTAAACGATTTAAAAAGGCCCTTCATATTTTCTGTTTTACTTTTCTTTTTTTAGCCGCTCCCAGCTCAGTACTTTGGGATATATCCCTGGTGCGGTATTGCTCCCCTATGGCATTCACTGCCAATATAGCCCTGTTTTTGTGGTCAATATAGTAGAGCTCGCAAAGGTTTCCTTTCGAATCTCTTTTCACTACAGTGCTAATAGCATATTTTTGAAGCAATTGTATCATTTGGCTAATTGATGATGATTTTGACAAGCAGTTCTCCACAATGCGGCCTATGCGCAGCTTGTCATTTTCAGCTCCTGCTATATTTGTCTTGAACTTATCTTCCAGAAAACTCAATGTTGGTTTAGGGTAAAGGTTACTGGCTTTGATGGGTACACCAATTGTTTTTCCCTCAGGGGTGAGAATTGAGTAGACCAGACCCGCTGAGGAAAATGTTTTGCATCTTTGGACCATGATATTGTACTGATGAAGCAGGGCATTGAATTCGGAAAGGCTGGTATATTTATACTGATGCAAAATAAAACTGACAATTTCGCCTATCGCTTTTCTTGTTTCTACCCTGCCGTATTGGATTTTTCTAAGACCAGGCAAAGAGGGCTGCGCATTGTGGATTGCTCTTGCCGCTTTGATCAGTCCAAATGATTTTTCAATTTCTTTTCTTGCCGGCTCACATTTTCTGATTACCAAATTATGCTGATCCAGGGCCCTTCCCCAGCGGTCAATATTGATCGTTACGATATGCACATGGGGATGACCGGCGTCGTGATGCTCATAGATCAGGTAGGGTTGTTTTCCAAAGCCTATTCTATCGAGGTAAATTCTGGCAATAGCAATAAGTTTTTCCCTGGAAAGACGCTCCTCTGGGGCAAAATTTAGCGATATATGCACGCAATTGCGTTTTATATTCTGATTCAGCTGGGCTCTTTTTATAAAACGGTGTATTTTCAGCTCATAGCTTAGCCTCTCCAGATCCAGCGGGTAATTTCCAGATCCGATACATTCTGCAAGGCCCTTGGCTACTTTCTTTTCATTATAGTTCAGGGTATTTGCTATAGAGGGGTTTGTATTTAGGATTGCAACCATTCTTGGGTGATTTTCTCAAAGTGATTTTTAATTTTTTTTATCTTTTTGCCAAGTTTTTTTACCTCTGCCTGCAACGTGTACAGGGGCTCTTCCAGTCCACCGGTCTCAGGGCAGCTGTATAGTTTTACCACAGCCTTCTCTATGGTGGACTCAATGGCAGTGATCTGCTGGTTTGTAATTACCATCTCCTCAATAAGATCATCAAGTGATTGGTTCCTGTAAAGGGTTGTGATTTTTTTGCCAAACAGCGCACTTCGGATATATTCGCTCATGGTGCGACAGGTCGTTTTTTTATATTGCTGTTCAAATCGGGAGAATTCCGCAGGTTTGAACCCCACATATACAGTTCTTATTTGGCTGGGATCATCTTTTCTCATAATAATCGTCTTTGATATTCATGCAGTGATGGGCTTTGCACCACTATTCTAAATTAATTTGCCACTCCCAATTCCCTGGAAGATCCTGCAAATTTTTATAGCATTCACCAGCGGGGGAAGACCCTTCTTAAACTGAGCTGGGGATTTATCGTTTCTCAGGCCCTGTAATGTTTTTATTTTCTCACTACCAGATAAGACAGTTCCGGATCGCTTACCAGGCGGTCCATCTCGCTACGAATTATATCCTGTATGTCCTGTTTGATCTGCAGGTAATTTTTTTGTACAGCGTTATTGCCAAGTTTGCCCACAGCGGGTATCTGCCGGTAGGATTGGGTTTCGTGCTGCAGGGCTGTATGGTCATTCTCTATGTGGCAATGAAATGTCTTCAGGTCAATACTGCAAGAGGGATCATCGGCGACCATACCCACGAATTCCCCGGAGCTTAAAGAAGAAATTTTGGACACCGGTACAGCCAATTCCAATTGTTTGGAACGGCTAATGGAGATATCTGAGCTGTTTATGGAAAAACTTTCCCTGTCCTGCATAATTTTGCCAAACCGCTCAGAGAGCTGCTTGGCGGTATCTCCTGTTACCTGGCCACTGATGATATTTCCGGCAATATTGAAAATAACATCAGCCTGCTCGCGTCCGTAATCCTTGCGGAGCTGGCTAAAGTCCTGTATGCCAAGGCATGTTGATACCCTGTTGCTTCTTGCCGTGGCGATAAGGCTATCCATGTTATTGAGATACAGGGTCGGGAACTCATCAAATATAAGACTGCTTTTTTGTTTGCCTTTTTGATTGACCAGCTTTACAAGCCGGCTTACATACAGAGAGAGTACAGCGCCATAAATCTGTATTTTCTGGGGGTTATTTCCCATACAGACTATCTTGGGCTCTTTGGGGTTATTGATATCAAGGGTAAAGTCATTGCCCGATAAGACATAATAGAGCTGGGGCGAGGAGAGCCTGGCCATGGCTACCTTTGCCGAGGCAATTTGTCCCTCAAGTTGTTCCATAACATCATTGAGATAGGCATTTATAAAAGGATTTATCAGCACCTCAATTTCCTTTTCTGTCCTGAGAAGGGTAAAGAGATCATCATAATCTGCCTGCATGAGTTCAATTACGTGGGGGAGCGTACAATATTGTCCATCTTTATATTTTCGCAGGTACCAGATGATGGCCGTTAGGAAATTAATGGGGGATTCGACAAAAAAATCACCCTGGCGCTTGATCCATTCCCGATTGAGCCCCAGTAAGATGGTGCGGGCAGATTCCGCCGAATCGCTAATATCGGTCATGGCCGAGGGATCCAAAGGATTGCAGCGGTGCGAGCGGCTCAGATCATCGAAATTAATACTGTAGAAACTTGGCGGGACATCATAGCGTAATTTGGATGTGAGCCAGGTATTATAGGCAATGGTGGTGAGGTCATCGTATTTGAAATCATAAATAAACATGGTAAAGCCCTTTTGGATGTGCTGGGTAATGATGTGACGGATCACAAAGTAAGATTTACCCGAGCCCGGGGTACCCAGCACCAGAATTCCCCGGAAGGGGTTGATGATATTGATCCAGCTTTTTTTTACTTTATTCTTCAGCAAATAATGCGCCGGAAGATTAATCGAATAGGGGTTTGTAAGTAGTCGCTGCTCCTGGGGAAAGGTTTCGTTTTCCTTATTGAAAATATCCCTGGCATTTAGCCGGTATCTTATAATGCGCGAGAGAAGCGTGGTGCCGGTGAGCATTAAAATGAATCCAGCCAGAGTGGCCATTATATACAAAAAGGCGCTGCAGCTTGCTTGCAAATGCAGCAATAGCAGCCAGTGACTCGTAAAGAACAGCAGCAGGCCCACGCTGGTGCAGCCCAGAGGCCCTTTATAATTTAGCTTCTCGCTTTTTCTTCCCCTGGCGCCCAGAAGTGAAATCCCCAGCAAAATGATACTCAGGAATTTTGAGCGGTGAAAAGTGGCAAAGAGTCCCGTGTCTTTAATGCTTAGTAGCAAAAGATCCCCAAATCGGCAGGCAAGATGCCATTCTGCAAAGGCCTTGTGGCAGTAGTAATAAAAATGCACACACAAAACCGCAAGGCTCATTAGCCTTGTCATATCAACTATTTTTCGAAGTGCCTGTTCGTTCTCACCGGTCTGCATGCTCATCATTTTAGTATTTGGAATTCTGCCCTTTTGGCCACTTATTGTGCGCCTTATTTTTTTAATCGCGGTACTGCGGGGGTAGCCTTTAATTTTCCCCCTTTTAAAATCCACTGGTTATAATCCTTGTAATCCTTATACAGCTGGCTCTGATCGGTGTACTTAGGACTCCACCCAAGGGCCTTTTCAGTGGCCTTCTCACCAGGCTGGTCCCTGTCCAGAAACAAGTGGATGAGCTGATGTTTTTCCATAACCTCGCGTGATTTTTCAAAAAAGCTAAGGGAATTCAGTATGATGAAATCCTGTTTTTCACCAGCACTTCCCTGAAGGGCCTTAAAGGACATGAAATCAAAGAAGCCTTCAAATACATATACCTCACTGCTGTTATTTTGATAGCTGGTGATTGATTTGGGAGAACTGCTTGCCTTGAAATAGGGATTGCGAATCTCAAATCCCCCAAGATCATTTTTAAATCCAATGCCATAGTAGGAGTTATCATTAATGCGGTAATGCACCTCCGCGCAAAATTCACGGGCAATGCTTATGGGAATTTTTCTTTCTTTGAGATATCGCAGAAGGGCCCGGGACTCTAATGGCTGCTCTTTGAGTATAACAATTTTTGATTCCCTCTCGGGTTGTTGCACATGGTTGGGCACTGGAGCATTAAGTGAAACAGCGCCCATATGATTCTTTAAGAACTCTCCCATCGTGCAGTTAAAGAATAGGATGCCAAAATCGATTATATTGCCACCCTGCCCAATACCGTGGTCGTACCAGCGGTTAAGGCGGCGGTTAATTTTAAATGAAGCGGTTCTTTCATTGCGCAGCGGTGAGAGATACCAGTAGTCATCGTGTCTGATTTTGCAAGGCTCAAATCCTAAAGCCGAGAAATAACAGACCATATCGGTTTGTTTTACCTCTTGCAGGGAAATTAAATTGCTTGTAAGGTCCATAGTCAAAGTCTCATGTTCATCAATCATTTCAGCACTAAGGTATAAAAGCAAAACAAGACGGGCAATCCACATTAAATTTTAATGTGGTTCCTCTGCAGGGTGTATCCGCAATAGCAACAATAAAAACGCACCTGGCCCAGCTAAATCTGGGAGTCAGGTGATGGGATTGGCTAAAAAAACTAAATGGATGAAGTAATAACCAAACTTCGCTCAAGTCATTTCAAGATTATACTATATTTTTAAGAAAGTTATTTAAGATAGATAGATTTTAACTATGGTTTTAGATTAATATAATATACCTCTTACATACAAGTTTTTTATTTTGTTTGTAAATTAGTACAATCGTATTAATTCAAACCTCAAAAAAGATAATTATGGAAGATCACTCAAACGACATTAGCAAATGCCCTTTTCATAATGGCAGTATGGATAAGGATAAGGTAGCAGCTACAGGCACAAAAAATCGTGACTGGTGGCCCAACCAATTACGAGTAAATATTTTACGTCAGCATTCGGCCTTGTCCGATCCTATGGGAGAAGATTTTAATTATGCAGAGGCTTTTAAAAGTCTTGATCTTGAAGCGGTAAAAAAAGATTTGCATGCCCTTATGACTGATTCCCAGGATTGGTGGCCGGCAGATTTTGGTCATTATGGCGGACTGTTTATCAGAATGGCCTGGCATAGTGCAGGAACTTATCGTGTAGAGGATGGAAGGGGCGGAGCAGGAGCCGGACAACAGCGTTTTGCACCTCTTAACAGCTGGCCTGATAATGTGAGCCTTGATAAAGCCCGCAGGTTACTGTGGCCTATCAAACAAAAATATGGAAAAAAAATCTCATGGGCAGATTTACTGATATTAACCGGAAACGTTGCCCTGGAATCAATGGGCTTTAAAACATTTGGTTTTGCCGGGGGAAGAGCCGATGTCTGGGAGCCGGACGAAGCGGTTTACTGGGGTTCTGAAACGACATGGCTTGGAGGAGATGAGCGTTATAAAGACGGTTCTGAGGGCGTGCCAAAAGAACATGGAGTAGTTTCTTCTGATGATGATGCCGATGGTCATATTCATTCCAGAAATCTTGAAAAACCTTTAGCTGCGGTTCAAATGGGACTCATTTATGTTAATCCTGAGGGACCTGACGGAAATCCGGACCCAATTGCAGCGGCCAGAGATATCAGGGATACTTTTGGACGAATGGCCATGAATGATGAGGAAACAGTAGCGTTAATCGCTGGGGGACATACTTTTGGTAAAACCCATGGAGCGGCTCCATCGGATAACGTCGGCAAGGAACCAGAAGCAGCCGGTTTGGAACAACAGGGTTTTGGATGGAAAAACAGCTTTGGCTCGGGTAAAGGCGCCGATACCATTACAAGTGGTCTGGAAGTTACCTGGACCAAAACGCCAACACAATGGAGTAATAATTTCTTCGAAAATTTATTTGGTTTTGAATGGGAGCTTTCCAAAAGTCCTGCCGGTGCGCATCAGTGGGTGGCTAAAAATGCCGAACCCATTATTCCCGATGCGTTTGACAGTTCAAAAAAACATTTACCCACCATGCTTACTACGGATTTATCACTAAGACTTGATCCTGAATACGAGAAAATATCACGCCGTTTTCTGGAAAACCCAGATCAATTTGCCGATGCCTTTGCGCGCGCCTGGTATAAATTGACACATCGTGATATGGGACCGCTTTCCCGTTACTTAGGCCCTGATGTTCCAGAGGAAGAATTGTTGTGGCAGGATCCAATTCCGGAGTTAAACCATGAATTGGTCGAAGAAAACGATATAAGCGAGTTAAAAGAAAAAATACAAAACTCAGGATTAAGTACCTCTCAACTGGTTGGAACTGCCTGGGCGTCAGCTTCTACTTTTAGAGGATCTGATAAACGAGGCGGTGCTAATGGTGCGCGCATACGATTATCCCCGCAAAAAGACTGGGAAGTTAATAATCCTGCAGCGCTTAAAGTGGTTTTGGATAAACTTGAAAATATCCAAAAAGAATTCAATGCTTCGCAGGCCAGCGGCAAAAGAGTATCACTTGCCGATCTAATTGTTTTGGCGGGAAGTGTAGGTGTCGAGAAAGCAGTAAGGGATGCTGGATATTCCGTTAAGGTGCCTTTTGCGCCAGGTCGTATGGATGCTTCCCAGGAGCAGACCGATATCGACTCATTTGGATATCTTGAGCCTAAAGCAGATGGATTCCGAAATTTCAGAAAAAATAAATCGTCAATTTCAACTGAAGAACTGCTAATTGACAAAGCACATTTACTCACCCTAACACCTCCTGAACTCACCGTGCTTTTGGGTGGTCTTCGTGTATTGGATATTAATACAGATGGTTCTAAAAATGGTGTTTTGACTCACCGTCCCGGTCAGCTTACAAATGATTTCTTTATAAACCTGCTCGATATGAATACGCAGTGGCAGGCATTATCAAATGATAAGGAACTGTACGCAGGAAATGACCGCGCAACGGGCCAGCCAAAATGGATAGCAACGCGAGCCGATCTTGTTTTTGGTTCAAGCTCGGAGCTAAGAGCCATAGCAGAGGTGTACGCCAGTGAGGATGCAAAAGAAAAATTTATAAATGACTTTGTAAAAACATGGAGCAAAGTGATGAATCTGGACCGTTTTGATCTGGTTTAGATCCGACTTAAAATTGTAAAAGAGCCTATTTAAGGCTCTTTTTTTTATTCATTAGAAACACGTAAGTGCTTTATAATGAGCCTTAAAATGATATAAACTCCTTTTGCAATTCTGTAATAACCGCTGTGGATTTTTATTTGAATTTTGTAATTCGGACGAATTAGAATTTTATGACGCACTAGAAGCGTTTAATAATTTAAAAATTGTATTATGAAAGTGCCCAAAGAAATAGTCAATGGTTTTTTAATATTTGCGGGAATTGCTGTTTTCTTCTTATTGATGGAAATTTTGAATCTTTCGCATCTATTCTATCTACGTTTGTTAAACGTACTTTTTATCATTTACGGAGTGAACAGAACCCTGAAAATGAATCTGGAGCAAGGCAATAAAAGTTTTCTTCCCAATGCAATATCGGCGATGGTCACTTCCTTTACGGGGGTTGTCCTTAGTATTGTAGCATTGCTTATCTACAGTTATGCAAAAGGGGGAAACGCATACGTGAAGTCATTATCAGAGGCTTTTATGTTTGGCGGTGATCCTTCTGTGACCACTTATTGTCTTTGTCTGTTTTTTGAAGGGTCGGCCTCCTGTATCATTGTAACATTATTACTGATGCTCTACTGGAACAATAAGTACACGGCGGATTAATCTCGTGAAGGAATCTCTAAAAAATAATTTAAGAAAGTATTTACTTACAATATTTTTTTATATCTTTGATAATGTGTTGTTTGTGCGAGAAGAGTAATATGAATCATCCTAATTATAATTCTGTGCAGAAGCAGTATATAAAAAACTTTATAAGTTACAGCCAAGATCTGGCTACGATCTTGGTTAATTTAAAGTCAGTAAAGAGCAGGTATCATTACCTGCTCTTTATATGCCCTCTGCCTCTCAGCATCACAACAAATAGCAATGTATACTACCTGCTCATAAAACATCAAAGGTTTTTACTTTGGAAAACCATGCAATTCATGCAAAGAAAAAAGCCTGGGCAGTACCAGGCTTTTTATTTTGAACAATTCAGACTATGTTTTTCTTACCCATTAAAAGCAAAGCCACACCCAGGCCCACACCTGCAAATAAAGCTGTGCTGAGGTTTTGTGATTTTTCCCCAGGCGGGTTCCCGTACACCCTTAAAGGCTCTTTGGAGTTTGTAAGTACATTGCCCGGATCATCTTCTTTTTCCTTATTACGTTTCATTTTTACCCGAAGGGCTGCTGAGGCTGAATTTATGACCATCTTTGGAAATAACCGGTAGGTGCTAGTCAGGGCCGCAGCGCGCAGGTCAGGAAACAAATCCTTTTTGGGATGTTGGGCCAGCTCTACCATTCTCTGGGCAGTATCCCTGGGATCAGAAGCAATAAAAGGGATTTTCATATCAAAACCAGAGTATTTGGCTGAATGCAGATTACCGGTAGAATTTTGCAATTGTGGGTAGAGATTGCAGATGTGGATATCCTTTCGGTTGGAAAGCTCCCCTTGCAGGCATTCCATCATGCCCCTGATTCCGAATTTGCTGGCAGAGTACACAGCGCTGTAGGGAGCAGGCATAAACCCTCCGATGGAGACATTGTTAATTAAAATTCCCTGATTTTGTTTTTTAAAAACCGCAATGGCATTGTAGGCCCCGTGCATGTATCCAAACAAATTGGTTCTGAGTACCTGCTGGTGAATTTCCATTGGAATTTCTTCAAATTTTCCACTAGCCATCACACCGGCATTGTTGATCCAGATGTCAATTTTGCCGCCCATCGCCAGCGCTTGCCGGGTGACGTTCTGGACATCCTCGGCAATTGACATATCGGCGCTCACCCCAATGGCCTGAACATTTAATCCCCGGCAATACTCGAGCACTTCATCAAGTCCTTTTTGGCCTCGTGCCACTGCCACTATATTGCATCCCTGAAGGGCAAAAGCTTCTGCCGCTGCGCGGCCAACTCCGCTGCTTGCCCCGGTGATTACAACATTTTTCCCCATAAGGGAGTTTTTATGTGTTTTGCTATTTTCCATTTTCTTATTATTATAACTAATTGGTATAGAAGTTACTAAAAATAACCCTAACCTGATCAGAGTTTAAGAAAACTTTAATTCCAGAAGTAATACGCAGAGCTTAAAACGGCATTTCTAAGGTATGTAAATATTAAAGCTACATCTGCAGGCTTTTTATTTTCTGAAATTTCAAATGTTAAAAAACACGCGCGCCATGATCCGTCCATAAACGTAAAGGCAAAATTTTTCTTGAGTATTTTCAATGTATTTTTGGTGTCTTAACTTTTAAGATTAAAACTCTAAGCCCTACTGAGAAAAAATACTTCAATGCTTTTTAAAAGAAAATTTTAAAAAAGCATTAATTTTTTTTCTGGCAAAATTACAGGGAGCCCGCGCTATCGACTTATAATTTTATGACGGTGTTTTACTCCCCAGTCTGCCAGCTCCTTAATGATAGGTTCCAGAGTATGCCCGTAGTCTGTTAACTCATAGCTTACCGTAATGGGCTTGGTAGTGTTAACTGTTCTTGTAAGCAGTCCATTAATTTCCAGATCCTGCAATTCTTTAGAGAGCATTTTAGCGCCAAGACCATTTATTTGACGCTGTAGTTCTGTAAAATTCTTTTTGCCATACAATAAAACGCTGATGACTTTGATTTTCCATTTGCCACTTATAAGGTCAAGTGTATCTTGTATGGCAAATAGTATTTTAGAGCACTCTGCCTGTTCAAGGGCTATTGATTTATCTTTTTTCATTGAATCTTATATGCTGGGAACTCACTTTACTTGAGGAAACCCATATCAAAAGTAAAGTTACTATATTTTACCTTTGAAAAATAATAATCATTTAAAAAAAGATAAAATGAAACTAAAAGATAAAATAGCAGTAGTAACAGGAGCCTCAAAAGGAATAGGGGCAGGGATTGCAAAAGCGTTCGCCGAGGAAGGAGCAACAGTTATAGTAAATTATTCCTCAAGCAAAAGTGATGCAGATCAAGTTGTAAATCAAATTCAAATAGCCGGAGGCAAAGCGATCGCTATCCAGGCGGACATGAGTAAGTCTGCTGAGGTAAAACAAATGTTTGACAGAATAAAACTGGACTTTCAAACCATTGATATCCTGGTCAACAACGCCGGTGTGGCAGTATTTGAAATGATTGATGATTTGACCGAAGAAGCATTCCATAAACAGTTTAATTTAAATGTATTGGGTTATCTTTTAGCTACAAAAGAGGCCATTAAGTTTATGGGTGATAAAGGGGGAAGCATAATTAATATAAGTTCGATATTAAGCACCGATCCATACTTGGCATCCAGCGTTTATGCCGCTACTAAAGGTGCTGTAGATACCATCACATTAGCTTTGGCAAGGGAACTTGGATCCCGTAAAATAAGGGTAAACTCCATTCTGCCCGGACACACCAATACACCGGGTACCTCTGGAAACTTTGAGGGTGAACTAGGGGAAAAACTACTGGCGGGAACCCCTCTTGGACGCTTCGGAGAACCAGAAGATATAGCTCCGCTAGCTGTGTTCCTGGCCTCTGAGCAGGCGCACTGGATAACTGGTGAATCCATCAGAGCATCAGGTGGTGTGAGAGGGGTTGGTTATTAAAGCCTGGGAAATCAAAGCAAATAGCCCATGTAGCTTAAGTATATTTCTTAAAGCCCTTGCATTTGTAAAGATCAGGGCAATGTGATATATACTCGAGTTATATTAAGGAGTATTTTGCTTTTTAGTTAAGATTTTATTTTATCCAAAATAAGCTGTGCTGTCTTCTCACCGGCCTGGAGAATAATCTGCTCTGCGGTGCCTGAAAATACCTGGCGATGGGCAATATTTCCTAGGGGTGTTATGATATGCAGAAAAATAGTTCCTACAGGCTTCTCTGGGGTTTCACTTCCCCCAGCTGTCGTGAGGCCGGTCAGCGCCACGGTAAGGTCAGAATTAAAGATAAGTGCTGCTCTTTCTGCCAGAGCCTGGGTTACTTGCTGGGATTCAGCAGTAAATTCCTCAATTAGTCTGTGTGGAATATGGAGTATTTGTTCTTTAACAAATACCTCATAGCATACAATTCCCCCACGCAGGATCGCACCTGAATAGGGCGTAAGGGAAAAATCAGCACATAATTTTCCCGCTGATGCGCTTTCTGCAAATGCAATATTCCAGCCTTTATCGGCAATGGCCTTACTGCATTGTTTGATTATTTCTGATGGCATAGATTTAAATTTTAACTCATGTCGTTCTTATATTTTGCTAAGAAGGTCTAAATCCCTGATTATACAAATGTTGGTCTTACAAGAAAAACAACATTTGGATTTGGCCACTATGTTAAGCCAGGTTTAAAATCTATTGGCTAGATTTTAAAGATTGAAATTAAAAAGATTGTATTGTCTGCTTAGTCAATTATTTGGGTTCGGGCAGCCACAAGACGGAAGAGCGGTTCGAATTTTTTTATATGACCCTCCAGATTCTGCTGCAAGTTGGCAGGTCCGATACTTCCCTGCAGGCAATATAATTTCTGGTTGTGTGCAAACATAAACTGCAGCATACGTATTTTTTTCTTACCAGGCAATAAATTTAATTCTTCTTCAGCTTCCACCATCATCCCCGCTACACCGTCAATTGTGACAGGCTCTGTGCGAATAAGTCGGGCTGTGGGAGGCAGCATAGAAGGTATAGAGTTCTCGCTGAGCACAATGTCCTGGTCTTGCTTATCCAGGTCATGAACCATGATCATGATTTTCTCGATGCCCTTTCCATCATGACTGGTAAACTGCTGTATAGTGGAGGACATTTGCGCCTCTTCAGCCCTCCAGCTTTTGGGTATGGATAATATCACGGCAGACTTTTCTGCTTTAGGATGGCGTTTTGTCGTAAAATGAATAATATGTCCATCGGTGATCTCCTGATGCGGGGCGTCATGGTAGGCAAAGGAGATAATACTTTTGTGAATACCCTCGGTCTTGGCAAGCCCTATTTCGGATTTTGCTTTTTCAATAAAATCGCGTGCATACTGCTCCTGTTCGATAGGCTGCTCTAACTGCTCATTTACCAGGGAATCGATTCGGCGCTGCAGTATATTGAAATCTCTGCTGCCCAGTTCCTCTTTCAAAAATCGCTCGATATTGATCGCTGCACGCCCAAATAATACTCTTGAACTTTTCTCTACTGCTATAGCATCTTTTTTAAGTGCGGGAAATTCAGAGGCAACTTTCTTAAGGGCTGCGTCCTGTCCTTTCAAAAAAGCGTAGGTTTCCATACCCAACATAACTTTCGGTTGATGCTGTTTCTGGGGATAAGCCTGAGTGGCTAAAAAGCAGTACGCAATCAAAAATAAGGTTCTCATAACGATTGTGAATTTGGATATTATTCTTACAAAAACAAATTTATACGCTCGCAGGAATGACCATTTACAAAATTTTTTAACCGATTTATATAATTCGCATCTTGGGAATAACACAAAACGTTCAGACAATATATTTTGGATGAGAATGTACTGTTAATAATATAATTTTCATAAAATATCTTGTAAGATTTTAGCTGACCTTGTTAATACATTTGAATAATGAGCTCATTTTAAAGCCATTGCATTCTATTTTAAATTTAACAATTCACTTATATGAATACCAAATACATACTCACAGTATTATCCTGCTCCCTGGTTCTGCTCTGCTACAGCCAGAAGGGAATTCCCCCAAAGCAAGACACCAAAAAAGTAACCATTACCAATTATCCGACTCATTTGGAATTCAATTCAGCTCTCGCATCGGGCCTTAAAACAGCCGGGGGGTGGCAGGTTACACCTGTGGCTAGCGGACTGGGAAAACCCCGTATGCTGTACATCGGCAAAAAAGGCCAGCTCTATGTCACCAGACGTGACGCCGGTGATGTACTGATGCTTTCCGATACCAATAAGGATGGAAAATTTGATGAGATGACACGTGTGGCGGATTTTCCCGGAGTGCACGGCATTACATCGAAAGATAATTACATGTACCTGTGCAACAATAACAAAGTGCTTCGATATGCGATGAGCGAAGACGGCACTTTAGGCAAAGTCGCCGATACACTGATCAAAGACCTGCCAAGTGGAGGACAGCACGCCAACCGGACTATGGATTTTGGTCCTGACGGGAAACTATACATTTCAGTGGGCAGTGTTTGTAATGATTGCAAGGAAAGTGATAAGGAAACTGCCACCATGCTGCAGGTAGATCCCCTGACATGGAAAAGAACGCTGTATGCCTCAGGGCTTCGCAACACCATCGGGTTTGACTGGCAACCAAAGACCGGGGAGATGTGGGGCGTGGATAATGGAGGTGATGCAAAAGGAGATGAGTGGCCACCTGAGGAATTAAACCATATTGTGATGGGAGGAAATTACGGTTTTCCCTTTGCTTATGCCAAGCGGGAGGTGGACCAGAGCAGGGAAGATCCGGTAGGAAATACCAAGGAAGGATGGGCTTTGAAAACCCAGCCATCCGTATTGGAATTCCCGGCCCACAGCGCCCCTATTGCTTTTGCTTTTTTTGATAGCGGAAAAAATAAAGGCGATGCGCTTGTCTGCTGGCATGGCTCATGGAACAGGCAGAATCCCAGTGGTTATAAGGTAGAGCGTATCAAATTTGACAATAAAGGAAATGCCACCGGATCAGAGGACTTTCTAACGGGGTTTCTCATTGGCAATGAGCGCTTTGGAAGACCTGCTGGACTGGCCATTGGCACGGATGTAGTGTATGTATCTGATGATGCAAACGGAATTATTTATGCCCTTAAAGAAAAATAAAGATGAAAAAGTATATGATATTGCTGTTGTTAGCCCAACTGAGCTGGGCACAGCAACCCACCAAACGTATTGAATTTGAAGCTCCGGAATCCTATCCTGAAGGGATAGCATTTGATAAGGCGGTCAATGTTTTTTATGTATCCTCTGCAAGACTGGGAACTGTAGGGAAAGTCACTAAGGAAGGAAAATATTCTGAATTGTATGCAGATAAAACTTTAAAATCCACCTATGGACTTAAAGTACATCCGGATGGCAAAAGGCTTTTTGTCTGCGCGGGTGATGCCAATTACAGCAAATTCAGCACCCCTGAGACTAAAAAGAAAATGGCCAGACTACTGATCATTGACCTGAAAAGCGGTAAAAAAATAAACGATGTTGATTTGTCTCAATTAATTCCAGGGGAGCATTTTCCCAACGACCTCACTTTCGACAAACAGGGCAATGCCTATATTACCGATAGTTTTGCAGATGCAGTTTACAGGGTCGATCAAAAAACAAATGCTACAGTTTTCAGTAAATGCGAACTGCTTCAAACAGCAGGAGTAGGACCAAACGGTATAGTGTTTGATCCCCAGGGTTTTTTGCTTGTTGCAAATAACGGAACAGGAGCGCTAATCAAAATACCCGTAACAGGAGCAAATAAGCCAACGAAAGTCAGCATTGAGCAGTTTTTTCCAGGGGCCGATGGAATGCTTTTAAATGATGATACTACCCTGACTCTGGTTCAAAACGGGGGAGTAAACAAAGTTTTTAAAATAAAAACTTCTGATAACTGGACTTCGGCTCAGGTAATGGAATCCACTTCTGTGGAAGACCGATTTGCCTTTCCCTCAACAGCGGCACTGGCGGGTTCCGATACCTGGATTATGAATGCCAATTTCAATGAACTTGCAGAGGGAAATAACGTACCCTCGAGAAAATTCTCTATTCAGAAGGCCATCTTTAATCCGGTAAAAAAATAAATCAGTAAGGGCTAATTTATTTAGGGCTTTTTGAATTATAAAGAAGAAATGTTCTCAGTATAAACTGGAATCCTAAAATGAGTCTAAATTTAATTCCTGTACTAGAAGTTTTACATAATTATCTAGTGTTATGAACCCGTATTTGTTATGCGTTTTATTTAAAATGATTTTTGGCTGTTCTTTATATTTTAATTAAAATAATCTTATATTTAGAGCTATTACTAAACAGCTATAAGTATAGCTATTTATTAAATTAGATTTTATGTTACCAAAAGATATATTTCTTGTGGATGATGATCAGGACGATATCACCAATTTTATAGATGCTATCCACTCCCTGAACAAAGAAGTGAACTGCCGCACCTCAAATAACCCAATAGAGGCACTTTTGGAACTCAATTCCAGTGATACACTTCCTGATCTGATACTGCTGGATTATAATATGCCTTTTATAAACGGGCTTGAATTTATACGCCGTCTGCGCAGCTACGATAGGCTGGCAAATATTGAAGTGGTCATCTTCTCAACACCGGATAAGGAGGTTATGATTCCCTGGCTTTTAAAAAACAATACCATAGTGAAATACATTTCAAAGCCTGATACCTTCGAGGATCTCAAATCCGTGCTCAATGAATTATTATAGCTGTCAGTCTTGGATAATACTTTGATCCAATGACCTGCTTTTTTATTACGATTTATTTTTGTAATTTAGTAACCGTTTCATGGAAGAGTCAATATACTTAAATAAGTTATTGGCTCTTTTTCTTTTAGATGATAAAATACGCAAATGCCTTTTTAGCAAAAAAAATCAGAGTACCAATATAGTACATGGGGGCAATCGACGCATTCTTTTTCATCAGAAAAACACGCTGCACCCTGGGAAAATTAAGTCCTCAGGGGTAGATAGATCGTGAATTTCGCCCCCTGGCCCGGGGCACTTTCAACGGTAATTATTCCATCATGGTTATCCACAATTTTCTTTACAATGGAAAGCCCTATTCCAGTTCCCTCATAGGTATCTTTGGTATGGAGCCTCTGGAAAACCTCGAAAATTTTCTGGGCATGTTTCTGTTCAAATCCAATACCATTATCTTCAAAACTAAGCACATGGTAGTGCAGCTGTGGGTTCATTCCAGAGATGTGGCCCTGGAAGAGAGAAGCTGATATTCTAATCAAGGGAGCGACGTCCGCTTTTTTGAATTTCAGCGAATTGGATATCAGGTTATAGAGCAGCTGTCGGAACTGATAATTAATAATGGAGAGATTCTCGGAGTGCAGGATCTCGATGCGGGCATTGTGCTGTAGAAGTTCTTCTGCTATTTCTTCTTTTATTTCCTCCATAAGATACCCAAGTTCGATTTGCTCCAGTGTCTTATCCGGACTGCTTGTCCGGGAATAGGCCAGCAGGTCATCTATGAGATTCTGCATCCTTTCGGCCGATTTGCGCATTCTCTCAAAATAGTTCAGACCCCTTGGGGAAAGACTGGCGGCTTCCCCTTTGATAATAAGATCCGAGAAGGTCTGTATTTTGCGCAGTGGCTCCTGCAAATCATGGCTTGAGATATAGGCAAAAGTTTGAAGCTCCTTGTTCATTCTCTCGAGTTCCACATTTTTTTGCTGCATTTGCAGGGTTCTTTGCTGAACGCGCAATTCCAGTTCATCGGTAAAGGACCGCTGATCGTGTATATCGGTACTGGTTCCTACCCACATCTGGATTTTCCCCTCAGCATCACGCTGTGGAACAGCGCGGCTTAATTGCCATCTGTAGGCTCCCGAAGCATTTCGAAAACGGTGCTCAAGAGCAAAAGGAGTTCCTGTGGTTACCGCTTTTCTCCAGGCTTCTCTATGATGCTTCCTGTCCTGGGGATGCACAATCTGGATCCAGCCCTGTGCAGCAAGCTGCTCGGGGGTAAGTCCTGAATAATCATATACGGACTGGTTAAAATAATTCAGATTTCCCTCATTATCGCTGGTCCATACATGCTGGGTCATTGAATCTGCCAGTAGCCTGAACTTTTGTTCACTTTCGTGTAGAATCTGCTGTTTGAGTTTTTCCTCTGTGATATCCTGAAGTGTACCAATCATATGGTCCGGGGTGCCATGAACATCATAGAATACTTTACCCTTGGCTTCAATCCAGTGAAGGGAGGAATCCGGCCATATGATACGGCCGATAAAGTAGAATTTCCCGGTTTCCCGGGCTTCCTTATGCGCCTGGTTGCGCTTGTCCAGATCCTCGGGATGTATCTGATGCCTGGTTTTGGCCACAGTGAAATCCTGCTGCACACTTCCTGTGAAAATTTCCGAGAATCGCGCAGAGGTCTTAATTTCTCCGGTTCTCAGATCCAGCTCCCAGGTTCCCAGTTCGCTGGCCTCTATCACGATATTGAGTTTCTCGTGACTCAGGGCGCTCTGCTCCAGGGCAGCGGCAATTTTGATCTGGCTGTTTTTAAGTTCTGTTATATTGGCCGTTACACCGGCCATACCAGTGACCCTTCCCTTGCTATCCACCACAGGCATTGCCGAGGCGTGAATCCAGCGGATACCCTCACGGGTATCGATACGGTAGGTGGCATCATATACGGTGTTTTGGGCCACAGCAGTGCGAAAGGCTTCGCGCATGGCCGGGCGATCCTCTGGCAGCACCATATCCAGGAACTCCTCATAGGATAAGGACTCACCGGGTTTTCTTCCAAAATTAATTTTGCATTGCAGCGAGCATTGGATATTACCTGAAGCAATATCAAGCTCGTAGGAGCCCAGCTCACCGGCTTCAAGGGCAAGATTAAGGTGCTGGGCAGTATGAGAGGCTTTCTTTAAAGCCTTGTCTTTTTCATTACTCTGATGGATCTGTTGGGAAATATCCTGAAGGGTCCCATCAAGCCTTACAGCGATACCCTTGGAATCAAAAGTGGTTTTGCCTTTGGCATGTACTACTCTTTTCTCTTCAGTGAGCGGATGCACAATGGTATAATACAAGTCGTACTTGCCGCCCGATCCGGGACGCAGTGCCTCTTCAATAGCGCTCAGCACGGTTTGCCTGTCACTCTGAAGTATGGCATCAATGGCATTTTGAAGATGGATTTCATTCTCATGGGGAAGACCAAACCAGTCTTTGAGCCTGTTGTTGGCTGTGAACTTACCACTGGCAGGAGAGTAATCATAGGTACCCAGCTCGGCTGCCTCAATGGCAAACTCCAATTGTCTGTGGCTTTCACTGAGGGTATCTATGAGTTTTACTTTTTGGGTTGTTTCGCTGCAGGTTACAAATACACCGGCAGGATTTCCGCTTTCATCAATCACCGGACTGTGACTAAAGGTCCAGTATACATCTTCCATTTTTCCATTTCTGAAAATAGGCAGCAATTGGTCCTCATTCCAGGAGGCTTGCTTATTTTCAAGCACATTGTCAATCAAGGGCTTGATGAATTCCCATATTTCAGGCCATGCCGCTTCTCCGGGCATGCCCAGTATGGCAGGATGTTTTCCCTGATTTCCCAAACTCGGCCTATAGGCATCGTTATAAAAGCAGGTTAATTCTTTTCCCCAGAAAACAAACATGGGAAACCTGGAATTCAGCATAATGCTAAGGGTGGTACGCAGGCTCTGCGGCCATATGGAAGGATCACCAACCGGGGTATGTGTCCAGTCTTTATTTCTGATATACTGACCCATTTCACCGCCTGCGGAGAGAAAATGTAGATTACTGTTCATGGCGTGCCGTTGAGAATGCTTAGTTATTTTTGGTACACAAAATTGGTTTTGGTCACTGTATGTTTCTCCCAGTTGATAGACAATACAAATTCTATGGATTTTTTAAGATCCTCAAGGGACAATGATTTTTTTATATACAAGGAAGCGCCAAGATCAAAACATCTTTGCACTGTTTCAGGGTTGCTAGTGGTGGACAAAATAATTACAACAATATCTTTGAGCTTGTCGCTGGTTTTAATCTCATGCAAAACTTCAAAGCCATCCTTTATAGGCATGTTGAGGTCCAGAAAAACTACCGATGGATAAGGTGGCGGGTTTTCAAGCTTCAAAAGCATCTGGTCCCCGAGTTCAAAAACACTGATGCTTTCTCCGATCTGCTGGGTTACCTCTTCAAAGAAAAGCCTGTCATCATCGTCATCATCAAGGTAAAATATAGTCGAGCAAATTTCTAATGCCATAGTAATAGTTATCAGGGGGTAAAGGTAAATATTTAGATCAGTATTAAAGCGGAAATTCTAAAAATTTAAGAAGATCTTATAGGAATAGCAAAGACTCTGAGAAGTGTTTATTAGAAAACTCTCCATATTGGTAATAGGGGATTTGCCCAGGATTACATTTATGTTTTATGCTAAAGAATGCCCTGAAGATTAAAGAGATACTCAAGGGGAATTTTATCCAAGGTTTCATTAGCAGTACTGCCGGGCCGGTAAGTTAAAAAATTACGCCCTTATACCTGACAAGGATGTTATAAAACAACATACAAGGTAGCCAAACTATTAGCATCAACTTGGATTATTTTGAGACAGCGCTGGTAGGGGTGAGGCTTTTGAGCCAGTATTGTATTATGCTGTGGATGGTGCTTTTATAATCGTTGAAATTATCTTCTTTTTTAAAAAAGCCCTGTACGTGGCAATCATAGGCTTTAATCACGTTTTCAGGACTCTCCGAGGTGGACATAAAAATATACGGCACGCATTTTTCCCTTGTTCTGGGATCAGACAAGATTTGCTGACGAAGCTCAAAGCCATCCATTTTAGGCATATTGATATCCGATAGAATGATAAAGGGTAAAACAGCGGAATTAGACAAGTACTCCAGCACCAGTGTGGAATCCCTGAAAAAAACGACCTTGTTTGGGTAATTCAGACTGCTGAAAATATCCTGGAGGAACATCGTGTCATCCTCGTCGTCTTCAATAATGATAATTTCCCCGTTTCTTCTCATAAACTAAAGATAGGCATAATTATGTGTTTTTTACTACAGGCAAAGATTTTTTTCAGCGAGTTTCAATCCAATTTTCATTCTAAGGACCATCAAAAACTTTTTTTTGTTCTCAAAGCCACGCCTTGAGCCAAAAGCTGGCGCACAACAGCAAGAGAAAAGCAGTACTGAAAAGGCTGATATATTTCATAAAAAGGCAGGGCGCTATCCCATAAACTTGATTTAATATTCCAGCCTGTTTAATATAAAGCCTTCCAGCTCTTTATCCACCGCATTATCACGCTGGGGCGAGGTGAGTATTTTGCTGTAAAGGGTGATATGGTTTTCGATCAGGAATTGGTCAAGCTCATTCAGGCACAATAAAAAAGAAGGCTGAGCTGTCTCCCATAACAATTTATCTTCAGAGGAAATATCTGTGAGCAAAACCCTGAAATGCTTTGGTGATTCAGTGGTATTTTGCTCCGCGAAGGGTTCCATTCTGATATTGAGTTCAAAATCATTGTCAATGTCTTTATAGGATCCTGTTAAAAAGTAAGCTAAATTCATAGTATTGTTTTGTTTTTAATTTTTCAAATATCCCTTGCACGCTGCGCATTTCCATTACCGGGTAATCAGAAAAAGATGCTTTGCGCTTTGCCAAGGGCCTTTGTCATATCGATTCCTTTCTGCAGGGATCCCTTGAAGAGATCCCCTTCACTTTTAATTCTTGCAACGGCATTGGATATGTTGAAATCCTTCATGGCAAGACCTTTTTTGACCTCTTCCCAATGCAGGGGCATGGAAACAGTAGCGCCTATTTTGGGTCGCAGTGAATAAGCGCACGCAATGGTCGCGCCCGGACGGTTCTGCAAAAAGTCCAGATACATCTTCCCGTTGCGGTTTTTGATCTGACGCTCCATAGTGGTGAACTCCGAAAGCTCATCGTGCACGATCGATACAATGAGCTTTGCAAACATCTGGGACTGATCATAGGAATATTTCGCCCCAAGGGGAATGTAGATGTGAATTCCGGTGGATCCCGAGGTCTTTACATAGGCGGGCACTTCAATGGCATCGAGAACTTTTTTTACTTGCTGCGCCGCCTGGATCACCTGCTCAAAAGTATTTTGGTTTGTCGGGTCAAGGTCAATGACGCAGTAATCGGGATTATCAGGATGTTTTATGGTGCTAAACCAGGGGTTCATTTCAATACATCCCAGAGAGGCCATGTGCAAAAGGGTGGCCTCGTCGCCTCCAACCAGAAATTCCTTGTCCTCTCCCTCACTTGTGGTGTAGGGAAAAGTTTTGGCCCAGTCAGGGGCTTTGCCCTTGACATCTTTCTGGTAGAAACTCGCCGCATGGATCCCCCCGGGAAAGCGGTTCAGTGACAAGGGACGGTCCTTTAGATAAGGCAGTATGTATGGGGCCACCTGATAATAGTAATTGAACATATCGCGCTTGGTATACCCGTCCTCGGGCCAGTATACCTTGCTAAGGTGATTGAACTTCAGGTTGTGCCCTTTTATTTTTTTTGTCTGGGATTCCTCGGTGGGGTTTAGCAGTGTTTTTTGCCCACTGTTTACAGGGGCCGAGACCATTGCATTTTTATCAGTATCCGGATTTACTTCCAAAACAGCCTGAAGGGTCTCAGCTGCTATCTCGCGCACTACCTCTGTGGCTTTTTTATCGGTGCGCAGCCCCTCAAAGGAGGGATGGCGGAAAACCCCATCGGAGGTCACCTCTGCAAAACTCACCTCACAAACCAGCGATGGTTGGAGCCAGGTGGCCGTGGCATGGGGCGGGTTAGGGCGGAAGCGCGAAGGCTTATTGATATCCGGCTCGGAGGAAAAAGGAATTTTTGTGGTGATCAGCGGGGTGAATTGCTGCATCATTTCTTTCTGCATCTTATCCCCGAATCCTGTCCCGACTTTCCCCACGTACTGCAAATGCCCGTTTTCATATACACCCAACAGCAAGGAGCTGAACTCCTTGGAGGAGCCCTCATTTTTGGTAAACCCTCCGATGACCACTTCCTGTCTTTGGCTGACTTTGATCTTGAGCCATTCCTTGTTACGGCTATCGGGACTGTAAAGCGAGCTTGCCCTTTTGGCCATGATCCCTTCAAGGCCCATTTTTTTGGCTGCCTGGAAAAAATCAAGCCCGCTTAAAGTAAAAACCTGGCTCAGGCGGATCCGGTCATCATCGGTGGGCAATATTTGGCTCAAGATCGCTTGCCTGTCGCAGAGCGGCAGGCTTGTGATATCTTTTGCGTTGTACCACAAAAGATCAAAAACATAATAGACCAGATCACCATCCGCTTCACTTCGCCAGTTCTGAAGGCCGCTGAAATTGGCTTTGCCGTCCTGGCCTAAAACCACAATTTCACCATCTAAAACCGCATCAAAAGACCATTTGCTAAGCGCCTGGGTTATGGGATAGTATTTTTCTGCAAAGGATTTGTTGTTGCGAGATGAGATCAAAACGGTCCCTTTACTAATATAGGCCAGCGCGCGGTAGCCATCCCATTTGACCTCATAGCTCCAGTTGGGGTCATCAAACGGCTCACTCACTAGGGTGGCCAGCATTGGTTTTATGGCAGTGGGCATTTTTGCTTCTTTGCCATTTTTTAAAAGCGCATTGATTCTCAATGTAGCATTTCTGGATGTTTCTTTCTTTGTTTTCATCTGCAGTTCATTTTATTTGGCCATCATAAAGGCTATAGCTGATCCAGCCCCCCTGCTGGTATCACGCCTTATTACACTTTGGGTTAAGGTGTTTAAAATTAAACATATAGCATTTGATTGTATTTATATCAAAAGGTGTAATTCTTATCTAATTTACATTCGAATTCCAGAGAAAAGATCCGCTATTTTAACAGCTTTACTAGCCTTATATCGGTAAATAATCTCTATATTTGATTGGCAAACAAGACCACTATTTTTAAATTAATTGCAATGGACAAGGAGATGAGACTGAAGGTTCGAAAAGAACTCGACGCAAGGCAGCAGTCAAATATTATTAAATTAAAAGGGAGCTTAATTTCAAAGGGCTACACGGAGATTATTCACATTTTGGATCAGGATGATGAATTCCATATCAATTCTTTTGAAATTGAAAAGGACGCGAGTGTTGAGGTACAGGAGTTTATTACAGCATTTATTGCCCGGGAAAACCTTCAGGACACCATCTCTATTTTTAAGTAATCACCGGCAAAAAGATTTTAAATCCACGCTAAAAAGCGCAACTGCGATCAGCAGGGGCGCTTTTAATCTTTGATGCAGCAGCGAGCTAAAGGCTGAGTCGCATATTTGATAGACCCACAGAAGGGTAGGCCACTTGAGGATTTACTCCCAGAATTTCCATCTTTTTTTCTCTTTTTCCCCGCCGTTCGCCTTATCTGTGGCGAGGGGCTCTGGTTAATGATCAAAAACATCAGGGTTATCAGCGGGCAGATCCTCTGAATCCTTGAAGGGATCAGGGGCTGACTTTAAGTGATCCTGCAGCTCGGTGAGGGAAAAACCGGTGTTTTGTTCAGCATCATCATCCCCGGCATAGGTGAGATGGCGAAAGCTAAAATCGATGGGCTTTTCTTTTCGTATTTCAAAGAATTCGACCATATACTGGTTCTTTTCCGTATTCACCGCTTTTATTTTTCCTTTGTTCCAGACCGGATGCAGGACCAGATCGCCTTCCTTAAAGCTGGTGTCATGATCCCCTTTATCTACGCCCTTATTTGTTTTGCTACTTTGGATAATTTCCCGCGAGAGTGTTCCCTTTCGGATATAGAACTCCTCACTGATTTCAAAGAGAAACCTGGAAGGATATTTGTTAAGGCCTGTGGTAAAGTTAAAGCCTTCCGAATCGGTCATGTAAAACCTTTTCTCGGCACGGGTAACCGCCACGTACATGAGCCTTCGTTCTTCCTCGATGGCCCGTTTTCTTCTTTCTTTGATGGATAATGCGCTTGGAATGACCCCTTCGGTAAAGCCACAGAGAAAAACATACGGAAATTCAAGCCCTTTGGAAATGTGAATGGTCATCAGCCTTACCTTATCCTGCTGCTGGGTATCGGCATCCAGATCGGTATACAAGGCAATTTCCTGCAGGTACTCGATAATGTTCACAGGGGCATTATTTTCCTTTTCCAGCACCAGCATAGAATTTACAAGTTCCTTGATATTCTCAAGTCTGTCCTCATCACCGTCTTTTCGATAAAGTTCAGAAAGACCGCTCTTATCGAGTATGATTTTCACAAGGTCCGATATGGATTTGCTCTTGGCACTTTCCCGAAGCTCGTCCAGGAGCGCCAGAAAATCAAGGGCACCTTTCTTGGCGAGTTCCTTATCGGCTGTATTTCTTTGCAGTGCCTGCAAAAGGGAGAGATTCTGCTCTGCGGCCAGAAGGCTCAGCCTTTGGAGAAACTTCTTGCCAAGGCCCCGGGAAGGGTGGTTGTGCATGCGCAGAAATGAAAAGTTATCTCCCTGGACAATAAGCCGCAGCATAGAGAGCACATCTTTGATTTCTTTTCTCTCAAAGAAACGGATGCCTCCAAAAATGATATAGGGAATGTTATCTTTTATAAGCGCCTGCTCGATATTTCTTGAAAGATGACTCGAGCGGTACAATATGGTGATATCAGAGTACGAAGCATCCTCGGACTGCCGTATGTCTTTTATCTCAGAGGCAATCCAGCGGCTTTCCTCAAAATCATTTTTTCCGTGGAAATGCACCACCTCAAAGCCTTCGGGCTTATCGGTAATCATATCTTTGTCTACCCTTACCGTATTGTTTTTAATAATATGGTTTCCAACCTTCAGGATATTAGGAGTGGAGCGGTAGTTGCGGTTCATGATAATGGTGCGCGTATCGGGAAAGATACTGTCAAATTCCACCAGGTACTCGGGTTTGGCGCCGCGCCATTCATAAATGGTCTGATCGGGATCACCCACCAGAAAAAGGTTATGGTGCACGCGCGAGAGCATTTCCACCAGATGAAACTGGCTCTGGGAACTATCCTGGGCTTCATCGACCTGAATGTAGTGCAGGTTTTCCTGCCACTTTGAAAGTACATCTGAATTATGGTCTAAAATAAACTCGGTGAAATGTATCAGGTCATCAAAATCAAGGGCGTAATTTCTTTTTTGTTTGTCCAGGTACATCTGGAAAACCTGGCTCGATAGAGAATCACTAGGGTCGGGTTCAAAACCTTTGTTCTCCAGGATGTATCCCAGGTAATTGGAAGAGCTTTTCTGTTTGGAGATAAAGCGCAGCACCTGTTTGAAAGTCAGTTGCTTGGAATTGATATCAAGGGCTGTAAAGACATCCCTGAGTATGCTTTTCTGGTCTTCGGCGTCCAGTATAATAAAATTTTTCGGATAATGTATTTTGTTGATTTCCTCGCGCAGGAACCTTACGCAAAAACCGTGATAGGTGGTGATAAAACTCACATCATAGGTGTCCCCGATAAGGGCCTTGACGCGTTTTTTCATTTCCTGGGCGGCCTTATTGGTAAAGGTCACGCAAAGAATATTCGAGGAATTGATCCCGAGCCTGTCCACAATATAGGCAAAGCGGGAGGTAAGGGCTTTTGTTTTTCCTGATCCTGCCCCGGCAATAACCCGGACGTAGCCTTCGGTAGTTGTCACTGCCTCAAGCTGCTTTTGGTTTAGGTTCTCTAGAATGGGATCAGTCATTTGTTCTTTATTTTATAGTAAGATCCATTTGCCCTGGCACAAATTCAATCTTTGGTTTTTTAATTTAAAAGATCCTGAAAAGATTTACAATAAAATTAATAAATTCTTTTCAGGATCTTTTTTTCATGATGTTAAATATCGGAAAGCTTTGAGGGATCCGTTGCCTCTGCAATGCTTTTTCCCTTTGGGTTGTTTTTCCCCTCAGAAGGGTTCTCAGGATCCTCTTCTTCGGAGTAGTCATTCAGGCGCCCGGCTTCCCCGGTGCCTGCTCCGGGCTGCATGCCTCCCGAACCGCTGTAAGCGCTGTTGGCATTCTTGTTGGTGTCCTGATCATTTTCCGGTGTGTTTTTATCTCTCTCCATGATTTTCAGTTTTTAGTTTTTCTCTGTGATTCTCCAAAAGCTCGCGGGCCTGCTTAAGCCCTGTCGCAATTGCAATTCCTTCTTCCACGCCCTCCTGTAGCAGTGCATTGGCTATCTCGACTGCTTTTTCCCTTAACTCGGCAGGCTGGTTCTTATAAGATGGGGGATAGTTCCCTTGATACCAAGGCATGAGATCAGTTGTTTTCAACAAGGTATTCCCTGACATCATCCACTCTGGTGCCCGCGGCTCTCACGGCACTTTTTAATACTTCCTGGGGCACATTGAACTTTTCAGACCAATACTGCACCTCGTATGATTCGTTGATATTGATTTGCGAATCATCGGCTTTTCCTGTTTTTGTTTTATCGTCCATGATTTTGTATTTTATAGTTTATCTAAAGTTACTCTATGTGACTTATAGATAGTTATACTATAACAGCTCATTTTTACAGGATTGTAATTATGAGAGTAATCATTAGCGCAAGATAATCAATTGGTCGAAACACAAAGCCCTAGTTAATTTTCCTTCACCTGCCGGAAGGTCAGGTTGATCCTGGGCAGAACCTCCCGGGCTGTTTTTGGTACCTGATGCTCCCAATAGGTATTGGTACTTCCGGACATTAAGAGAAACGTCCCATGATAAAGGGGGATTTCTACAGGCGGGATGTTTTTAAGGGTTTTATGGCGCAGGCGAAACAGCCGCGTTTCCCCGAAAGTCACCGAGGCAATGTTCATATTCTTGTTGCTGCTGGAGGTTTTATCGCTGTGCCATCCCACACCGTCACTACCGTCCCTGTAAAGATTCAGCAGTACGGCATTAAAACCAATCCTGGTTTCCTGCTCCACGCGCTCCCTTATCTGGAGCAGCTCAAAAGGCCAGTTGGGATTGGATTTTCGCTCAGCCCGGTTCGTGTCCCCATACCAGGAAATCATCCTTGGGGCAGTAACCACCTTATCGTACATGGGCATTTCATATTCCCTCCAATGGGTGGTGTGGTATAAAACATTATAATAATGATCGGACTCCTGCTTGCTGAAAAAATTATCGATCAGCAGCAGCTCAGCATCGGGAAGCTCAAATATTCTTTTGCCGCCCTGTCCGGATGAAAAAATTTCGGTGTCATTGAAAAGCATCATTTTTTCTGGAATTTAATTTATACTCATTTTATGATCCTGCCTGTGCAGAAAAGGCATCCCCTCACTGGTCATCTTAAGCCTTGGAAGGTTGATTTCATGTTCCTGGGGATAAGGCTGGCGGTCGGTCATGCTGACATCTTCGCGGATCTGCTTGTGCACGGTGAATTGGCGCTCATCGGCATTTGAATAACGCGGATCGGCTATAAAAGGCATCTTGGCCATTTTGGTAACGGTAATGGTAGGGAAATGATAATCAACCTCCACGTGGCCCAGCAACAGATAGCAGCCTCCGCCCTGAAAAGGGTATTCCTTTAGGCTTCCGGTGAAATGGGCCGTGTCGAACATCTCGCCCTGGGCATCAATCCAGGTACCAAAATACATGGCGCCCATTTTGGTGGGCACATGTTTTCGCGAGATCAGATAGGCCAGCATGCGTACTGTCTTTTTATGGTGACCCAGCAAATCCTTTGCCATGACATCACCGCGGAATTTAGTCTGCAAAAGATCAAAGGGGGAGCATGAGACCGGGAAGCTCAACAGCTCGATTTCATCAAAGGCATCTTCAAATTCTGATCGCGCCAGCTCGGGCAGCTTATATTCCTTGAAAGGCTCCTCAAAAAGAACAAGGCCCCTTTGCTCGGGTTTAAAGTTCACCAGAATAAGCCTGGCTATTACCAGCAATTGGTTTTTGGTTTTTCCCGTAAAACGGAATGCGCCTATGAAAATGAGAATTTGCAGGGTCTCAATGCCAATTGGGATGCGATTGATAAAATCCTCCAGGGATTTATATTCCCCATTACTCGCGCGCTCTTCCTGTATGAGCAGCGCTATTTTGGATTCCAGCCCCTGCAGGTGCATAAAACCCAGATATACATCGGTGCCGTATAAAGTGGTTTGCAGTTCGCTTTTGTTCACGCACGGGTTATGGATAACCGCCCCTGACATCCGCGCCTCGTGTACATAGACCTCAGTGCGGTAAAAACCGCCCTGGTTGTTGATCACCGCCACCATGAACTCTATAGGATAGTGCACTTTCAGGTACAGGCTCTGGTAGCTTTCCACCGCGTAGGAGGCCGAGTGCGCCTTGCAGAACGAATAGCCGGCAAAGGATTCGATCTGGCGGTAGATTTCCTCGCTGAGTTTTATGGGATGGCCCTGCGCCTGACAAGAGGCAAAGAAATTATCCTTTACTTTCTGCAGCGCTTCCTTTGAGCGTCCCTTGCCCGACATGGCCCGGCGCAGGATGTCCCCGTCTGCTGCCGGAAGTCCTCCGTAATGCAGGGCAATTTTGATCACATCTTCCTGGTAGACCATAATCCCGTAGGTTTCTCCGAGCTGCTGCTCGAAAACCCGGTGGAAGTACTCGAACTTATCGGGATTATTATGGCGGAAAATATATTCTTTCATCATCCCGGATTGCGCCACCCCCGGGCGTATGATCGAGGAGGCGGCCACAAGGGTTTTGTAGTTGTTGCATTGCAGGCGTCGAAGCAGTCCCCTCATGGCCGGGCTTTCAATATAAAAGCAGCCAATGGTTTTTCCAATGCCCAGAAACGCATTGCAGCTGGCCTCATTCTTGGAAATGGAGGTATCGCGGATATTGAGCCTGATACCGCGGTTTTTCTCAATGAGCTTCACACTGTCATCTATGTGGCCGATGCCTCTCTGGCTTAAAATGTCAAACTTCTCAAGGCCTATATCCTCGGCAATATGCATGTCAAAAAGGGCAATGGGAAATCCCTTTGGAGGCATTTCAAGGGGTGTGTAATTGGTAATAGGCTCCTCGGAGATCAAAATCCCGCAGGAGTGCATGCTGCGCTGGTTGGGATATTTCTCCATGAGCATGCCGTACTGTTGTACCTCTTTGACCACTTTATTTTTGGCGTGCTGTGTCATGGGGTTTTTGGCCAGCATATCGAGCTCTTCTTTGGGAAGCCCGAAAACTTTACCTACTTCGCGAAAAATAGACCGGTATTTAAACTCGACATTGGTACCGCAGAAAGCCACATGCTCATACCCGTATCGTGAGAAGATATATTCCAGGATCGTATCGCGCTCTTTCCAGCTCCAGTCAATATCAAAATCCGGCGGGCTTTTACGGTTGAGGTTTAGAAATCTTTCAAAATACAAATCAAGCTCCAGGGGGCAGATATCGGTAATACCCAGACAGTAGGCAATGATGCTGTTAGCCCCGCTGCCCCGGCCAATGTGCAGAAAGCCCTGGGAGTTGCTAAAGCGTATGATGTCCCAGGTAATGAGAAAATACCCGCTGAACTCCAGCTCGTCAATTACCCGGAGCTCCTTGAACATCCTGGATTTGGCCTCTGCATTATCTTTGCCGTATCGCCACTGCAGGCCCTGTTTTGCCAGGGTGGTCAGGAGGTTCATGTCGTCTTTTCTGCTGCTGGTGTAAAACTTTTTGTTTTTTGGCGCTTTGAAATCAAATTCAAAATGGCATGTCTCAATAATTTTCTCTGTATTGGAGATGATCTGGGGATACTGGGCGTAACAGGAAAGCAGCCTTTCCATTGAGACCATTATTTCACTCTCCGAGCAGTGGTCCTCAGGGGTAAGGCGTGATAATAGTACATTCAGGTCAATGGCGCGCAGCACCTTATGCAACCTGTATTCTGTTTTGGTTCGGAAGGTGACAGGCTGCAGGATAACCATTTTCTCTATTTTGGTCCTCCAGCTGGACAATACAAGGCAGGAAAGCTTCTCGGGGCGCATCCCGATAAACTCATGCTCTTTTAATTCAGGGGGCACATTCTCCAGGGGATAAATAACATAGACATTTTCAAACTCCGGTGCATGCCGGGGCAGTGGTGTTTTCTCAAAATTATGCCGGGTCAAAAAACGGTTCATCTCCGCCAGCCCTGCAGCGTTTTTGGCAAGCCCTATAAAACGCAGCTGATTTTCGCAGCGAAATTCCATCCCAACCAGGGGTTTAATACCCGCAGCCTTGCATCCTTTTATAAAATCATAGATTCCGGTCACCGTATTGATATCGGTTAATGCCATGGCCCCCACACCGCAGGCAGAAGCCTTGGATATGAGCTCCTCAAGGGGTATGGTGCCATAACGCAGGGAATGGAAGGAGTGGCAGTTGAGATACATTTTACTTGGGTTTACGTTTTAGGATTTCATTTTTATTGTTGGGCTTAAAGGAGGCCCCCGCGCAGCGCATCACCGCATCAAAGCCATATCGGGATTTCATTTTGTCCATGGCCTGATAAAGTGAAAGCATCTCTTCTGTATCCTGGAAAAGATCAATCTGGTAGGTCCCGCGCACAAGTCCGCTAAACCTTACCCCGATAAGGCGCAGCCTCATACGCCGCTGGTATAATTTATCAAATAAACCCGTAACGGCCTGGGTGAGGATATGATCGGCTGAGGTATACTGCACCTGACATTGTTTTGTCTCGGTGTCAAAATTGGCATAGCGGATCTTAACCACTACCGTGGAGGTAAGCCACTGCTCGGAGCGAAGCTGAAAGGCCAGTTTCTCCACCATGCCCACAATAACCCTTTTGAGCTTTTCAATATCAATGGTATCCTCAGAGAAGGTATGCTCTGTAGAGATTGACTTTCTCTCATTGTAAGGCTTAACGGGATTATGGTCAATACCGTTGGCTTTTTTCCAGAGCTCAATGCCGTTCTTGCCAATCATTTTCTGCAGCGCTTCGGCGGGCATTTCAGAGAGGGTTTTTATATTTCTGATCCCGATGCGTGAAAGCAGTTCAAAAGTTTTCTCTCCCACCATGGGTATTTTGCGAATGGAAAGCGGATTTAAAAACTGCTGGACCATGTGCTCGGGAATCTGCAGGTTCTGCTTTTGTTTGCCCTCACCGGTACCGATTTTAGATACGGTCTTGTTAATGGAAAGGGCAAAGGTCAGGGGAAGGCCGGTTTCCTTTGTGATAGTCCCTGCCAGTTCATTGGTCCATTTATAGCTCCCGTAGAATTTATCCATCCCTGTAATGTCCAGGTAGAATTCATCAATGCTGGCTTTCTCCACAACGGGCGCTTTTTCCTGTATAATTTCGGTGATATCGTGGGAGAGCCTGGAATATAATTCCATGTCACCTTTCATGATTTTGGCCTGAGGGCAGAGTTTCATGGCCATATGAATAGGCATGGCCGAGCGCACTCCAAATCGCCTGGCCTCATAAGAGCAGGAGGCCACAACGCCTCTCTCGCCCCCGCCTATAATCAGCGGGATGCCGTTTAATTCTGAATTGGTAAGCCTTTCGCAGGACACGAAAAACGTATTCATATCGATATGTACAATTGACCTTTCCATGCTCTTTTTCCTATTTGATACAAGGTCAAAATTAGCACAGATAATAACAATATAAAACTTGTTTTATGTTCCAATTTGGAACAAAATTCTTTAATCATTATTTTCGCACACCCCAAAGAGGCTAAAACACTGAAATTTTTAAAAAATGCAGGGAAAGGCCCGAAAAAGAAAAAGATTTTTTTAGTGTGTTTTTTCTTAAATATAAGTACCTTTACCGTCCCCGATCAAATGCCTGCTAGACCATAGCTTTGAATTTACAAGTTTTTGTAAATTACATATCACATGCTTATTGCCCAATTCTCGTTTAACCATTACTATCAATTATTATGGGTTTGGAAAATTACGATTCTCACAGGTACATTTATCTGGCAGATGATGACGAGGATGACAGGTCCTTTTTTAGTGAGGCCATAGGGGAACTCGACCCGTCTGTGATTCTAAAACAGGCCAGCGACGGGATGCAGCTCATGGAGATCATCCATAACTTATCGGATCCGCTTCCCGATATCATCTTTCTGGATATCAACATGCCCGGTATAAATGGTTTTGAATGTTTGCAGGAAATCAGAAAACTCGAAGGAGCCATCCATGAGGTCAGGATCATTATTCTCTCCACCAGCAATGATCCGGAGAATATAGACAAGGCCCTGAGGCTTGGGGCAACTTTTTATGCGGTCAAACCCAATCGGTTTGATCAGCTCAAATCCTTTCTTTCAGATGTCTTGAAAATAGACTGCAAGAGCTCATCGAATGGCAGCCGAAAATTTCGATTGATTTAAAGCAGCATTAAGGCAAAAGAACTGCAAGCTGCTGGGCCTCTGAAAATATGGCATACTTTAACTCACGTCAAGTACGCGGGGATTTACCTGTTCCAACGCGCCGGGGAATAACCAAGGGAGATGCCTCCCCAGGAATGAAATTTTTTGCCACCACTGTATTCCTGGCTTCTCCCATATAGGGCGTAGCGGAGCAAAAAACGGTCAAAAAGCAAAAGATTCACACCCGCGCTCAGATCAAAGTCCAGGCGGTTTACATCGCTGTGGGGAATTTTATAAGTGCTGTGATCTGCAAACATCAGCCCTTCGAGCGTTGTATTGTATCCCACAACCCTTATCTCGGGACCAGCAAAAACATTCATTCTGATAACAGGGGCAGTAGCTGCCAGGGGAGCAAGGGAGGCGCCGGGTAGCGCCGGGGAATAGTCCTGCATAAGCCCTGCATTGAGATTTAGAATATTTATTTTAAATCCTGCCCTTAAATTGGTGGTATAGCTTCCCAGTTCCACCGCGCCTCGCAACCTAAGCTGCAGCCATCGGCAGTTTGCCCCGCTAAGCAATCCTGGAAAGACCGGATGCTCGATCCTGAAATTATAATTCAGCACAAAAGAGCCGTGATATCCGATCTGATTGTCCCAGCCCATAGGCACGGGACGGTCTGTACCGAGCCAGTGGTGGCGGTGGATATAAGATTGCGCGTTTCCCGGCAGCGATGTTCCCACAAGACCCAATACCAGTTCGCTCTCCAGCACTGTGCCTTTTGCAAGACCATAGGAGGTATTTCCAATGTTTACAAACATGAGCGAGGCATAAGGCCTGTCATCGGTAAGGGGAGCAGTAGCGGTAAGGTCCTGAGGGGTGTAGGCGGTCCCGCCGATACCCGCGCGCTGTATGGTCAGGGACTGGCCGGGCGCTTTGAATTTAAAAAAAGGAAGCCATGGGAGAAGCTCGCCAAAACGCAGTTCAATTTTCAGACTACCGGTGTAATTCTCATCACGATTATCAGGGGCCAGAAAATCATTCTCGGTAGTGAGGATCCCCTGCACGCCTTTTCCCTGCGCCTGTGCATGCAAAAAAGACAGCAGAAGCAGTAATGATAAAATGGCGTGTTTAAATGGGCTACAGGCAAACATATCACTATGATTTAAGAAGGGCAGCAACTGCCGTAAAGGCAAAAGGCTGTAATAAAATAAGATATTTCCTAATCTTATATATCCTAAAGATAAAAAATATTTGAATGCAATACGTCTTGATTGATCAATAGTTTTCTTACCTGCCACGATCCGTGCTTATCTTTTCATCAGGCCCGGACCACTGAAATTTCAGATCAGAACTGAAAACAACCTTCAGTCTTAGCACTTTTTAATTCAGGCACATAGCGGTGCACTCGATCTGGTTTTTAAGGGATAAAAAGTCCTGGGCAAAATACATTTCAACCAGATGCTGGCACTGCTCCCAGGTAAAAAGTTTTGCTTTTATCTTTTTGTCCTGGTTCTCCCCATAGGTGAATACCACCTCTAGTGTATTTTGAATTTCAAGCACGTACTCCTGATCTGTATGCCCGAGCCAGAACAAGGCCTGCTCGCCGGGTCTTGATAGTATCTGCGCTATGGCAATTCGGGCATCCTGCAAGGTGGCATTATCCACTGATTGGCCCCAATTTTTCTCAATCCAAAATTTTGTTCTCATGGTTTTTAGGTAAAGTTCCAACTCAGTTATCTCCCATAAGTACCTACGAGATAGAAGGGTAATTGGTTTTACTCTTTAAAGTATAGCAATCCCTATGGTGTTTGTTTTTATCTTAATTGAGCATTTCACCCAGGTCAAGGACCGAGAGACTTAAAGTCTCCAGAAAGGCCTTTGCCTTTTTTTTGGCGTTTTTATCCTGGCCCTCAAAAAATATTTTACAGGCTTGCTGCTCTGGCAGGGCCGGATTTGCTTTTAAGGTATTATAAAGGCGAATGATATGCGCGCTTGGCAGTAAATCGGCAAGGGCATCGCTGGATCGGGGATCAGTGTAGAGCTCAGGAAGGGATTCCAGACAGAAAAAAGCATTATTGGTGTGCAGTATAGTTTTTCCTTTCATATCGGGCAGTAGCTCGATTATGCCCTGAAGATCCTGGCGGGCAACAAAGACGATGATGATATCTGATAAGGCAGCTTCCCCGATACTTACCAGCTCTGCATTGGCGCCGATTTTCTCTACCGACTCCCTTACCAGGATATTTCCCCGGGGATTGTTAATTAGGACCTGATGGCCTGATGCCACGGCTCTGTGCGCTAAACCAAGGGTAATGCTCCCCACTCCAATAATTCCAATTTTCATAATTCAAGATTAATATCCAAGCCATGACAGGGGGGATCACGCACCGGATTGTTACCAATCAAAACAATAGTAAGCAAGTTTGGATTCCCGATGGAATCAAATTTCTCGCTCATGTGAATTTAATTCTTTTTCAAAGAAATCCCAACAGGTATTTCTACTTGTTTTAGGGCCCTGTGTCCATTGCCAGGAAATTGGCATGTTTTTTAAAACTTCTGGCTTTTTTCTGGTAATGCTTATAAGAAAAAACTGCTCTAAATTTGTTTGTCATTTCCTGTTATAGTACTGTAAGTGAATAATTTTTTTAAAAAAAAAAGAGATCATGAAATCATCCACCTATTTTAGAAATCTTTTCACTGAAATCACAAGCCTTTTATTTGTGCTGCTATTTGTGTATGCAGCGACAAGCAAATTATTGGATTTTGGGAACTTCAGGGTGCAACTGGGACAATCTCCGCTTTTAAGCGCTTTTGCCTCATGGGTTTCCTGGCTTGTTCCCCTAACAGAGCTTGGGATAGCGGTACTTTTAGTGATCCCCAAATGGCGGTTCATTGGCCTTTTTTTATCCCTGGCAATGATGAGCATGTTTACAGCATACATTTTTATTGTCCTGCATTACAGCTCTTTTGTGCCTTGTTCCTGCGGGGGTATCCTGGAGAAAATGAGCTGGGATGCTCACCTTCTCTTTAATATTGCCTTTGTTTTTCTCTCACTGGCAGCGCTGCTATGGCATAACGCGTCTAAAAATACCACTAGCCACAAACAAATCTACACTGTAGCGTCTAAATGGATCGCGCCCCTTATGGCATGCAGTATTTTGAGTGTCGTAGTTTTATTTCTGAGTTCAGAGCAGATCATCCATCAAGATAACCCCTTTATCAGACGCTATCCCCCGCATCCGGTGGAATTCTCCAATGCCCTGGAATTAAAGATTAATTCCTATTATCTGGCAGGATTCACCGGGGGAAGATTGTATCTGGGAAATCACAGTAATCCGCTGCATATAGAATCCACAGATAAAAACCTGCGAGGCAGGAAGATCACAAATATTTCTTTTGATCCCGGGAAAATACCCTTTAAATCAGTGGTGATTAGTATCAGGGGCTCTTATTTTTATCTCTGCGACGGCAGTGTGCCCAAGATTTTCAGGGGCAATTTAAAGGATTGGAGAATCAGTAAAGAACTAAAAGGGGTTCCTTATTTTACCCTTGCCGTACCACTTGACAGTACCACTGTGGCATTCCGGTCCAACAATGCAAAAAATGCGGCCAATGTCCTGGGGATCTTCCAAGATGGGGAGCACCCCGATATAAAATACAGCCGGGATCTTCTTGAGCGCCAGCTGGACGGTATTTTTGATACCGATGGAACGCTGATGTACAGCGAGCAGCTGCAGAAAATCCTTTACCTGTACTATTACCGCAATGGATTTATTGTGGCAGATAAAAACGGCAGCCTTGATCACAGAGGAAACACGATCGATACGGTAAAGCATGCCAGGATCAAAGTAACGACACTGGATAACGGGAAACAGCATGTGATGTCCTCGCCGCCTTTTGTGGTAAACTCCCGCGCGGCTCTCTGTGAGAATTTACTTTTTGTCCACTCCAAAGTAAAAGGGAAGTATGAAAGCGATAGACTCTGGGAAAGCTCTTTTATCATTGACGTTTATGACCTGCGTACCAATGCTTATATCATGAGCTTTCCGGTCTATCATACGGCAAATAAGGTATTGAATTCCCTGCTTGTTACCCCAACGCATCTCTATGCTATGATTGGAAGTGATCTTGTGGTCTATGAGATACACGATATACTGAGAAAAGAAATGAAAAAGAAATGAAAAAGAAATAAAAATAAATAGAAAAAAATGAAATTAAGAATACTTAAAACATAATTCCAAAACCAATGATATACCGGCCGGTGTCAGGAATAAGATCGAACACCTGTATAAAAAAGTAGATCACTCTATAACTTAAAATTAAATATTATGAAAACCTTATTTTTAAAAAACATGATGCCAATTGCTGTTGTAGCACTTGGAATTTCAGGAGCATTTGTAACCACTTCGATGCAAAGCGTTTCCAAAGCTGAAACTCAGCCTAAATTTGGTTATGTTCGAAACCCAAACAGTATTAAATGCAGCCCGGTTTCGGTGAATTGTGAAACTATACCAAGTCCAAATTTGTGTCAGGTAGCAGTAACGTCCGGACCAGTGGCTTATGATAGAAATCCTTCAACCAATGATTGTGTGAACCCTTTATACCGTCCTTAAGATAATTACGGTATATTTTTAATTGACAATGCAGTTTGTTTTAAACTGCATTGTTTTTCATTTTCATAGGATGATCTTTTTTAGCTTAAACAATGAATGTGACTACTAAGGAAGAACACTACTAGTGTCTTTTCAGGTAATACTCAATGGCATATAAGCAGATTTATTGTAGTGGCCAAGATTAAGTGATTCTGATTGAAAACGCCAGAAAGGCGGATTATTTTAACCATAAATTTAAAGGTATGAAAACTATATTTTTAAAAAATAGTATTTTAATTGCTGTTATTACATTAGGAATTTCGGGAGCTTTTATCACTGCTTCGATGCAAAGTATTTCGAAAACGGATGCTGCACCGAAATTAGGGTACCTGCGAAATTCAAATAGTATTAAATGTAGCCAAGTAACGGTTAATTGTAGTGACACCCCAAGTCCTTTCATTTGTCAACTGAGCGGTACTTCAGGACCGATTGCCTATAACAGGGAACCTGCAACCAACAATTGCATAGAGCCTTTATATCGCCTAAATTAAGAAAATGTATTATTGACACTGCAGTTTCATTTGACACTGCAGTGTTTTCAATTCATTATTATATTTTACATCTGAATACCATAAATATCTAGTTTTTTAGATACTATAATCCTTTATAAAATGCTTTATGAAAAAAAACATATTTTTATAAACAGCAAGACGTAAAAGAAGTAATGCAGTTCTTTTTTGGAGCTGCATTACTTTTTATTTAGTACCCTCCTCAATCCATTTCAAAGACGGGTCCTCTTTTAGAAAGTAATCAAACCATTCAAGCATCCTTTGTGTAACGTCTGCTTGATTGGAAGGTTTAATAATAACATGGCCTTCCTCTGGATAAAGCAGCATAATGCTTTTTTTTCCGAGTCTGCGAAGGGCAAGATAGTATTCCAGACTTTGGTGTGTGTCCACCAGGATGTCTTCTTTTCCAGTCCAAATAAGTAAAGGGGTGGTGATATTGGCTACATGAACAAGAGGGGAGTTTGCATTGTAAAGCGCTGGGGCTTCATAGGGAGTTACATTCATTCTCCATTGTTCTCCCACAAAGCGCCACATATCTGCTTTCCTTAATTGCGGACTTACGGTGTGATAAAAACTGTTCAGATCTGTAATGGCGCCACTGGCAATAGCTGCCGCGAAAATAGGGGTCTGGGTAATGATAAACGCGGTCTCGTAGCCTCCGAAGGAATGCCCTAAAAGTCCAATTCTGTGGGGATCTACCACTCCTTTTTCAATCACTTTTTTAGTTGCTGAGATAACGCAATCCGCTGCAGAGACCCCAGGATTCTGATCTTCATGAAAGATATCGGGTGCCAAAACAAAATAGCCGTGGGTGGTAAACACAGTGGTGTTAAAACCATTTGCATTGTAGAGGGTAGGATTGACATACTGGTGAAGTTCCTGGGACTTGATCTCATAGATGTTGACCACCATGGGATACTGCTTGCGCGCATCATAAGAGGCTGGATAAAATAATGCTCCTTTTAACTTGACACCTTTGGAGTTTTGATACTCTATGAGTTCGGATTTCCCCCAGAAGTACTGCTTTTGCTGTGGATTGCTATTGAAAAAAGAAATAGGCCCGCCTGCAATATTTTTTGCCACAAGGGAAGGGGAGCGATCAAAATTCTGATCCCTGTAGAAAAACGTTTTCCCCTTTGCGCTGTAATGGAGCTGGTCCACATAACTATCCCCATATACGATTGCTTTTTCTCCCAAGGCGTTATCCCATTTAAAATACCCTGTTTTCAAATCATCCCCTGCGGCCTTTAAAAGCAAACCCTTTTGAAGATCAAGGCTTTCAATTCTGGACCCATCAAAATTGCTATTGTTTCCAAATTGGCCAGGGGAGGCAGCAATCCGGAAACGGATTTTTGCCTCTTTTCCATGGGTTAGCCTTCTAAAGGAACGCCCATCGGGGGTAATGGCCCAGAGATCATACGGATCATAAATTATAATTTCCCTGTCATTTAAACTCCAGCCCGGATTACCGCATACCGATTCTGTGATTAGCGTGTCTTCCTTGCCTGTAAATTTACCGCCTGTGGCAAGGGTTATATTGGTATGGGTGTCCTGGGCAATATTGTAGATCCACCAGTTATTTTCCTTGAAATAGGAGACATATTTGCCTGAAGGGGAACAAAGAACAGCACCAATGTTAGCGGACTGCCTTTTTAAAAAAAGTTTCTTTTCAAATGTATTGAGACTTAGAATGTAATAATCCCTTGGCCCTATGTCCTCGAATTGGGGCTCATAGTCTTTTGGATTGGAGAGGATAGCATGCTCAAAATCATCTGATAGTATAAGCTTTGGAAACTCCTCTGAGGTGATGGGATGAAAAAGATCCGGCTGCGGCTGCCATAAGGCGACCATTGGATAGTTTTTAAATTCCCCTTCTTTGTGCTGCTGGCTGTAAATCCACTTATCATTTGCATTCCAGATCTCCACATCAGATCGCGCTGTATCGGGGACAGAAACATTTTTTCTCTGAATGTAAAAAAAGACTTTCCGGGTGTCATCTGAAATGAGCATGGGATAAGAGATATTGCAAAGCAGATCCATGCCAGGGGGAAAGCCCGGCTGTGTATTAGGATCAAATTTGCTGAGCTTATCGTTTTCTATAGTATAGTAATATAGATAATTTACTGCCTGATCTGGCGAGCAGCTCAGAAAAGCCAGGGAACGTCCCTGTTTTTGCCAGCTAAAAACACTGAACTCATGATCGCTGTTCAGCATAAGCCATCTGGCTTTTTTAGGTTTTTTAAGATCAATTAAGGCGAGCGCGTTTTTTTGATTAAAGAAGGTAGAATAGACCAGTTGATGCCCTTTTGGGCTTAGGGAGAACCGCACTACCTCAGGAATTTCAATGGTCTGCTGATTGTCCAAAGACAAGATAGCCAGCGTGTTTTTCTTTACCCCTGATGTGATGAGATAAATCAGGTGATGGGTCTGGGGACAATACACGTACTGATTTGCTCCCGATAGGGTCTTTAGTTTTAGGGTATTAAGATTCAGGATCTGAAGGTCCGCCCCGCTTTGGCATACAAATACATTGCTGGAGGTAAAAGTGCCATTAGAGCCGCCAGGAAAGTGAAATGTTTTCTGGTTTTCAATGTTCCGCACAAAAAGGGTATCAAGGCCGTCCTGATAGCTGAGGGTGTAGCTTGCCCATTTCTGGTCATCTGATATGTTGCGCAGGTTGGTTTCACCCCAGAGAGGGTAATCCGAAGGTGTCAATTGTTTTTTTTGCACCACCTGCCCCCATAGGGGGCAGGCTACTAATGGCAAAACAAATAATAAAACTAAAAAAGGAATCAGAGCAAAGGGAAAAAAGGTAAAAATTTCCCCTTTGTTTTTTGTATTGGATAAAAGAGTTGTCATAAAGCGTGTATTAATATCCGGGATTTTGCGGACGCAGATTAGGGTTGGTACTCAATTCTGTTTGCGGAATGGGAAACAAACGATCGGTGGTGTTCCATCCGGCCTTTACACCTGATAGTGTACTGTCGAGCAGCCCCAGGCGCTTGAGGTCAAAAAAGCGATGTCCCTGCTCTGTGAAGAATTCCCATTTTCTTTCCTGCAAAATGGCAGTAAGGATTTGCGGCTGGGTTACAGCTGGCGAGTCTGCAAGACCGGCGCGATGGCGGAGCTTATCCAGATCTTCCCTAGCCCCTATAAGGTCTCCCTGTAAGGCCCTGGCTTCGGCCCGGATCAGGTATTGCTCAGAGAGGCGCAGTACAATGGAATATTCCCTGGAGGCAGGCGTTGGATTGTTTTGTTTGTATTTATAAGGGTGATACCAGGTAATACCTCCATTGGTTATTTCTTTGATCCAGCTTGTTTTTCGAAGATCAGAAGGGGAGAAAGAATTTACCAGGTCATCACTTAGGGAAACCTGAGGAGGAGGACCTGAGGTAAACGTAAAAAAGGAGGCTTCAAGTGTATTTGTTCCTGACTGCCCGGACTGCAATTGCCAGATGGTTTCTTTGGAGGTCTTTAGAAATACGCTGTCAACATCCTCCAGGGTATATACCATATCGGCGTTGATAAGCGAAGAGGCCGCATTGGCCGCTTCGGGATAAGCCCCGTTATAGAGGTAGACCCTGGATAGCAGCGCCGTGGCCGCGGCCATGTCCGGGCGTACGCGCTGCGAATCCCCATAACTTAGAGGCAAGAGGTCCATGGCGCTTTGCAGATCCAGTATGATTTTTTTATATACCTCAGGGGTAGCCAACCGGCTAGCCGTGCTGTTTTTCTTGTAGTCGGTGCTTGTGATGTAGGGCACATCCCCAAAGAGATTGACCAGATAAAAATGCAGAAGACCTCGGATGAAGATAGCTTGTCCAGTTAACTGTTTTTTCTGTTCACCCGAAAGCGCATTGCTTGCCTGCGCGCCTTCCATAATGGAGTTGGCAGCGTAGATCTGGTTGTAGGCCGAATTCCAATAACCAGCCACAGCTGTCGTGGAGGGCAGAAGGGCGTTATTGTAAAAAGGCAAACTGGTATTGGTGGAATTCTGGTTACAGATGAGCTCATCGGTGTAATTGCCCAGCTGGTTGGAAATGCCGTAACCGGAGCCTGAGAGCATTCCGTTTTCCCTGATGTTGGCATAAATATCGGTAAGGGCCGCATCGGCGGTGGTATAATCTTCAAATACAGCCGTATTTGTGAGTTGTGATTTAGGAAGGTCCACTTCCACAAAACTATCACAGGATAAAATGGCAAGAAGAATATATACAAGCAGTATAAATTTGGTAATAAGATAGATGGTTTTCATTTTACTGATTTTAAAATGTTAATTGAACCCCGGCGGTAATTACCCGAAGGGGTGGCAGAAACCCATAACTGGTAAATTCAGGATCCCCGTCGCGGTATTTGGTGAAGGTCAAAAGATTCTGTCCCTGCAGCATTACTTTGCATTTGGTCCCGTTTAAAGAAAGTGGCACATCATAGGATAAAGAGATGTTTTTAAGGCGGATATAGGAAACATCTTTAAGAGTGCCGTCACTTTTGGAAAACAGATAATCCCCGGTTACCGCCGCGCTGCTAGCCCCTGTGCTATAGAGTTGGTAAGGGGCAGCATCCCCTGGCTGCTGCCAGCTGTCTGAGAGGCTTTGGGGTTGGTTGGACATCACACCTGCCGGCCCGATAGGGGAAATCAGGTTCATTTGCCTGTTGAACTGAAAAAGAAAGTCCAGGGTCAGGTTCTTGTAGGTAAGCTGATTCTGGATGCCCCCGTAATATTTGGGGCTCAGATCCGCTACGTACTGCTGATCCTCGGGAAAAGTGATCGCACCATCGCCATTTACATCATCAAATTCATAGATTCCTGTCTGGGGATTCACGCCTTTGAGTTTATAGAGCAGCGCTATGTTCAGGGACTCGCCAAGGCGGTACTGCTGGCTATACGGGGAGCTTTCAAGTCCGGGAAAGCTCTTCAGGGCAGTGCGTGGTAAAGTCAGGTTTACACTGGTGGTCCACTTAAAGGGACCGCCCGTAAAATTCAGCGTTCGAAGGCTCAGCTCCACACCGGTATTCTGGACTGTCGCATCCAGATTGGCCTGCAAAAGGGTGAAGCCCGTGGATCCCGGTATGGGTATACCCACCAGTTGGTTGGAAGAGCGGTTCTGGTACCAGGCAAGACTGGTAAAAATACGATCCTGTAAAAAGCCAAGCTCCAGGGCCATTTCCAGTTTTTTATTCACTTCCCATCCAAAATCAGCATTATAGAGCCTGGGGCTGAAGGCCGATATTGCCATCATACACCAGACCTGAGGTGGTATAGGTATTTAAGAACTGGTAATCCCCGATCTGGTCATTTCCCGTTGTACCGTAACTGGCGCGGAGTTTTCCAAAGCTAAGCCATGGAATCTCACCCAGCAGGTTTTCATTGGAGAAAAGCCAGGCGGCCCCCACGGCCCCGAAATTGGCAAACTGGTTCCCCGGGCCAAAACGGCTGGACCCGTCACGTCTGGCGGTGAGATTTAAAATATAGCGCTGTTTTAAATTGTAATTTAACCTGCCGAAAAAGGCCTGGTACTTGTAAAGGGTCTGGTTATTTTCCAGTATTTGCATATAGGTGGCCGCGGCCTGGTTATAGATCAGGTTGTTGGAGCTGAATCCGGATCCCGACTGAACGATTCTACCGGTTGTCTGGTTCTGGAAAGTCCCGCCCAAAAGAACATCCAGCTTTCCGCTCCCCAGCTGCTTTTTCCAGTTGAGCTGCGGCTCTATAATCCAGGAGGAGCGGTTTGTGCTGTTTAGAAACAGCACGGAATTGGAAGGGCTGACGTTATAAGCCGGATTAAAAATAGTGGAGGGTATTATGCGCGTTTCGGTATTCTCTAAACTGGTATAGCCAAGGCTGGATTTAAAAAGCAGGTCCGGAAGAACTTCATAAGATAAAACGGTATTGACCACAAGATCCTTGGTCTGGGCTTCAAATTTAGAATTAAGGTTTCCAAGCGGGTTTTGAAAGGTGCCGTTCTCCCAGTTCAGGTTTCCACTGGCATCATACAGCGAAGGCGCGTTGGGAGCAAGGATTCTCGCATCACGGCTCAGGTCATAAGAGGGAAGGTTATTGTCCTGGGCCGTCAGGCCGGCGGAGAAGCTCAGGCTGAATTTTTTATCCTCGGACTGATGGTTCATGTTGAACTGGCCCCCGCCTTTTTTGTATAGGAAATCCCCGGGAAAGACCGTTGATTCGGTATGGTAGCTCGCGCTTAAAAGGAACTGCGTGGTGCCGGACCCTCCCGATACGCTTCCCTGCAGGTCAGAAATCTGCGCGGTACCGCCCAAAAGTTCTTTCTGCCAGTTGGTGTAGCGGTTTTGGTCCCAGGCGCCGTTGATATCATAGTCCCAGGAGTTGTAGCTTGTAAGTCCATCATTTAAATAGGCCTGCCGCCGCATGGAAAGGTACTGGGGCGTATCCATGAGTTTTAGGAATTTTGTCACCCGGCCGGCTCCGGTGGAGGCCGAGAAGTTAAAGACCATCTTGCCTTTTCTTCCTTTTTTGGTGGTGATCAGCACAACTCCATTGGCTCCCCTGGAGCCATAGATGGACGTCGCATCGGCATCCTTTAGCACCTCAATGCTCTCTATGTTATCAGGGTTTATGCTGTTCAGCGGGCTTGTAGGGGTTGGAAAGCTGGTGGCTGTATAATAGGAGCCTATGGGATCCGAGGCGTAAGGTACCCCATCAATGACATACAGGGGAGCGTTTCCTTCGCTTCGGATACTGTTCTGCCCGCGGATCTTAATTTCAAAGCCCCCGCCGGGAACCCCGGTATTCTGCACGATATTCACCCCTGCCATGCGTCCCTGCATGGTGGCCAGCACATTGGTCACGGGCTGGGTCTCGATATCCTTGGAGGTAATACGCGCTATGCTTCCGGTGCGCTCGCTTTCTTTCACGGAATAGTATCCGGCATTGACCTTAACTTCCTGAAGTGTTGTGGTATCAAAGCTAAGTTGAATATCCAGTTTTGTGCTTCCGTTCACCGCAACAAGCGCTGTTTTGAATCCCAAAAAAGAGACCACGAGCGTATCATTTGGGGATACCAGAAGGGAATACTGTCCCGTAAAATCAGATATGGTATAGGATTTAAGTTTGCCTTTCACGGCAATGGTCACACCCGGCAGGGGATTCGCACCGTCACTAATGGTGCCCTGAACAAAATGTTGTTGAAAAGAGATGTCATGCCAAGTGGTCTTATTGGCAAAGACAGGAGGAAAAGACAAGAAGATACCCAGAAAAAACAGGCAACAAAAAGCTTTTCCATCCTTGCAGAATGAAAAAATATTCATAATATTGGGTTGGTTAAATGAAACGATAGTTAGTTTAGCTACGGTCCTCTATATCAGTTTGCGAGACGTGATAGAGGGCCATTTTTTATGCATTAAGTAAACGGCTTAATGGTCATAAATGAAGATTTGTTTATTACATGCGCAGTAATAGTTAAAGGTTCAACATTGAATGCGAAACTTTAAAATAAATTGAAATAATGCTAAGAATGATAAGTCAGTATTTTTTTAAATAAAAAAAGGCATGGGACTCAGCTTATCGAACGGAGGTACTGGTATACCTAGCAACAATAAGTGAGCCCACGCCAAATGACGTGAGCATCTTACTTATCATCTCGTTGCTAAAAATTACCAGTTTTCCGTTCGAGATTCAAAGCGAATGCTTCAATATTTTTTTGAAGAGTCGCAAAAATACGATCCTTAGTGGATCATATGCAAATATAATACAAAATTTTTAATTGTTCGCGATCGCGAACACTTTTTTTGTAGTGTTTAACTTAATTTGTTTAAATACAAATAATGATAATTGTGGAAATGACTAATAAGAATGAAGACTTGCAAAGAAATATGCTTATTAATAAATATATCTGTAATTATATTTCAAAGCGATGGATTATCAACCGAATTGATGAGAATGGTAAGGAGGTTACAAAAAGACAATATGCTAAGGAATGCAATCTAGCCACTTCAACGATAACTAAACTACAGAGGACTGATGGTTATAATATTCCTTTTGCAACAATAAATAGTATTTGTGATAAGGAAAAAATAGTATTATCAACTTTTTTTTTAGATTTCGAAAAAGAATATGGAATATCAATAATTGATAAGTACTTAGATAAAAAATAAATTATTCTTCACATAATTCTATAATTTTTCTAGCTTTTTAATTCTAGTACATTAAATCTCTAAAAGTTCCGACCCTAAGTTTGGCAGGCCTTGATTTTGCTGAGTTTATGATTTTGAAAAATCACATGTGCCACGATTTTGCCACAAAACTCATAGCACTATTATTTTCCTAGCTTTTGAAGTTAGATAATGTCTAGAAAACAGCTCTTTGTCACATTATTAGTAGGGAGTTTTAATACTTAAAATAGGCTTTGCTAACTTAAATCGGTTATGAAGGATCCTCTTTTTCTTGTACAAAATTTCATACCGATACATCTGCCATTTTAGCTAGAAATTTCAAAATTTCTGTTGCTTCTTCCAACGTAACATTCATTCCTTCAATACTAATCCGCGATACTTAATAATTTCCGTCGAATCTTTATTTTGGAAACTCGTCTTCGGTACCTTGAAGAAAAGTATGTTTGGTGAACCAGCCCATTTTCTTAACGTCTTGTCTGATCAATTCCTCATGCTGCGGCGTATACTTTTCTAATTTATCGATGTACGCAAATAGGAACCTGTGGCTATGGTTGGCCGAAATCAGGATCATTGACTTGCTTTTGTAGCCTGTAAAGAGATTGCAGCTTTCTATTGCTAGATTGTTTAGATCATTTATCATCTCAAAATCCATCTGGTCGGTATAGAAAGTAAGCAGAATGCCAACACCGTCGTAATCGCCAAATCTCCTTCCGAAAAAAAGTCCTGAGGAATCTTTATAGCGGTTGTGGAATTCGAAATAACTGTTTGCAATGGAGCGTCTAGTTAGCCTGTCAAATGACAGCAGCGCTTTGGCTAAACTTAACCTCATTGGAGTTAGATTCTGCAACAGTTCATCTTTTAATATTTCATTCTGAACAAAACCGTCTATGAAATAGCTGGCTTTGTCCGCTTTTGTCTTATTTATAACACTCTGCTCAGCTGCGAAGGAATCCCAATCACCATCTATTTGGAGAAAAATCCCGCTTGCATTCTCGTTGAGGGCTTGGGGAAAATTTCTTGTATTTTTGAAAAAGTGCGATAAGAGATCCTTTTCAGTGCCTGAGATAAGGATGTAGTTTTGTGTAAGTTGTTCATGGAGCTTAAAGAATTCCTTTTGAGTTTCGACAGGAAAATCAAATTCGTCGCCTGGCATGATAATAGAAGACCTGCCTTTAAAAAGCATCTCTCTTTTTTCGAGATAATCTATGAAATCCGGAATTGTGTCCAGCTGACCGATAATTGCTTCAAAAGAATCTTTATCAAATAGGGTCACGTAGTCATCATTTTTTGTTGTCTGGTTAAAGGGATAAAACTTTACGCCTTCACCGAGATTTATTACAATTCTGAAGACTTTAGTTATTTGCTCTCTTGGAAAGGTCTCTATTTCTTTGTCGGGGTGTTTTATATGCACTTCTGCTGCACTGAAAAGTGTACGGCATGCACCATGGATCTGCTTGACTGCTTTTTCAATTGTATTGTTGAAATATCTGAAATGATTTCCCTTAAATTCGTAGTTTTTAACTGAAATGACAATAAGCACTGAATTGAAGATAATCAGCAAGTCGCAGATTTCCTTTTTATCTCCGTTTTCATATTTTGGTCCAGGATAGCACCAATATTTAAGGAAGGATCTGTATGCTAAGTTTTTTACAAAATCTTCACCAATTTGTCCTTTGTTATCCATATTTGAGAGTTTTGCGTGATTAGTATGAAAGTACTAAAAATATGAAAATGCAGAAATTTTTAGGGATTTTAATTTTGAACCCATTAAGCTTAAAAATATAAAATGATGTGATAGCAATAGACCATTTTTTTGCCTAAGTCGAAGGAGTATTAATAATCGTAAAATCAGAACATTTATGAATAGGGGCATAAAAAGAATTGATTTAAATGCAATATATGAAAACAATATTTGCGGTTTCCTGATTTCATAAGCTTTTTAGATGCAGTTTACCTGATTTTAAGCAAGACGCCAGATAATCTCCGGCGTCTTGATAGGAATTCAAACTATCATATCGGTCTTATTTAGAATACAGCAGTTAAAAGACCCCCAGATAAATTAAGAATGTTTTTTAATCATTATATCCGGCTGCCTCGCTGCCGATCAATACAGAGAATGACTTTTTAAGTTTAATACCAAGACCGGTACAAACAGCCGTAATATCTCTGAGAGCTTGAGATACTTGTCTGCTTTCATGCCATACAGTGGTGTCAGGCATTTCATAAATTGTGTTGGTTGATAATTGTTTCCAGCTTTCAAAATAGCCCAGTTCCTTTAGGGCATCTTTTACTTGTTTGTGTTTGTCGCTAACATCGTAGCATAGAACGATTTTTCCAGTGGTTTCAGCCATGATTTTTATATTAAAAATTAGAAAAACAAAGGAATTATAAAGTTCTTTATCAATTCTATGGTTTTCCGTAATTAACAACAATAAATTCAAAGATAATTTTTTTGAAGATTAATATCTTGTCAATTCGAAAATAATTCTATTGAAAATATCAATATTCAATTTAAATATCATTCTTTTGCGTACTCGCTTAACAATTTGAAAAGCTCAAGTGGATGTGTTAACGAAAAATGGAGATTAAGTTAAGGAGGTTCCTGCACCAGTAATTATTTTTATAATAGTTTCGAAACTAAATCTATCCGGCCTTTATTTTGCTAGTCTTTTGGTTTTTCAAAAACACAATACGCCAAGATTTTGCCATAAAACTAGACTAATAAAATAATTCTAAAAAGTACCTTAAATTTTTGTAGCAAATAAGAAGGGGAATTCCGCATATTAAAAGGTGCAAAAATAGCGTAAATATACCTGTTGCTAATAACTTATAATTGTTTTACTTGTCATCAATATTTATTCGTGTTTTTTATATTATCATAATATTATAAAAAACACGAATAAATTTAAACTAATTACTAACTAACTTCTCATACTTATATAACTTAATTGTTTAATGTGAGAGATTTTTAATTTTATTATTATGTAAAGCAATATGGTTTTCCGTAAAATGGATACACATTAAAGAAAGATATTTGAATTATCTTTTATAACATAATTGAAAGTGTACTTATTAAAAGCAAAGTAAATATGAAGATTCTCCATACTGCAGACTGGCATATAGGCCAATTGTTTCACGAATATGACCGCACTTACGAACATCAACAGTTTTTAAGCTGGCTAATTGCTACCATACAAACAGAACAAATTGATGTTTTACTTGTTAGTGGAGATGTTTTTGATATTTCAAATCCATCCGCCTCATCAATAAAAATGTTTTATTCTTTTCTAAAAAATGCGACTAAAATAAATCCTGATATACAAATAGTAATTACAGCAGGTAATCACGATTCGGCATCTCGTTTAGAGGCTCCAAAACCCTTATTGGAATCATCTAATGTACATATTATAGGCGTAGTTGAAAAAGATGTAGAAGGTAATATTGATTACGAAAAACTGCTTATACCTATTTATGATTATTCTAAAAATGTAAAAATATGGTGTCTTGCTATTCCCTTTTTGCGCATGGGTGATTACCCAATAATATTAAATTGTGAAAATCCTTATAGTGAGGGAGTAACTGCATTATATAAAGACGCATTTGAATATGCTAATTTAAAAAGGCAAGATGGACAAACCATAATTGCTATGGGGCATCTGCATACGCATCACGCCGAAGTAAGTGATTTAGACAAAACAGAAAGGCTGATTATGGGAGGTGTTGAATGTATTCCGGCTACTGCATTTCATCAAGATATAAAATATGTCGCACTTGGTCACATTCATAAAGCACAGAGAATAGGTGGAAAAGAGCACATTCGGTATTCGGGAAGTCCATTACCAATGTCTTTTTCTGAATTAAATTACAAGCATCAGGTTATCGTTTTTGAGTTAGAAGTAGAAATTAGCGAACTAAAATCGATAGAAATTCCAATATCTGTTCAACTTCAAAGAATTCCACTAACACCTCTGCCACTTCATGAAGTAATTAGATTATTGGAAAATTTACCGCAGATAGATAATAGTAAAGAACCCGTTCCCTATCTCGAAGTCTGTGTATTACTTGATGGACCTGAACCTGCTTTACGGCACAAAATACAAACCGCACTAATGGGTAAAAAAGTAAGGTTAGCCAAAATTGATGTGAAATATCCAGCATCAACGCAGCAAGTATCTGAATTTATTACGCCAGAAAAATTGAATGAATTACAGCCTATAGATATATTTGGTAAGGTGTACCAACACCGCTACAACAGTGAAATCCCAGATATGATCCTGCAACTTTTTCAGCAAGTGACGCAGGAAATTAACCAAACGGCCGAATAACATGAAAATATTAGCTATACGCATAAAAAATCTAGCCTCTTTAGAAGGTAATACAGAGATCGATTTTACAGCCGAACCATTGTGTTCTGCAGGAATTTTTGCTATCACTGGAGCTACGGGAGCAGGTAAATCAACTATATTAGATGCAATATGTCTTGCTTTATATGGAAAAACACCCCGCTACCTTCAGGCAAAAGAAATAGGGATTGAAATTCATGATGTCCAAGGAAGTAAATTGAACCAAAGTGATGTTCGGGGTATTTTAAGAGACGGAACTTCTGAAGGATTTGCCGAAGTAGATTTTAGAGGTATTGATGAGCAAAATTATCGGGCTATTTGGAGTGTAAGACGTGCTCGAAATAAGGTCGAGGGTAGTATGCAATCAGATTCTATAACATTGACAAATATCAGCTCGAATACTGTCATTCCAGGTAAAAAACAAGAGATCTTGAATGAGATTGCACGTTTGGTAGGTTTAAATTTTGAACAATTTACCAGATCGGTATTGCTGGCGCAAGGTGATTTTACCGCTTTTATGAAAGCTAATAAAGATGAAAAATCTTCTTTACTCGAAAAACTCACAGGAACCCATATCTATTCTGAAATTTCAAAAAAGATATTTGAAAAATTCAGAGTAGAAGAACAGCAACTTCGGGATCTTAATTTGCGAAAAGAGGGTGTTATTATTCTAACTGATGAAGAACAAAAGAGTTTAGTGGAGGAACAAAGTATTTTGGAGATTCAAATTAAAAGTTTAGAAAAAGAGATAGAAATTCTGGCAACAGAAATTGTATGGCAGGAACAGCTTTCCCAGTTACAAACCAATTATCGGAATGCTCAAACTACATTACAAACTGCAAATGAAGAAAAAATAAATGCTTTTCCACGCAGACAAAAATTGCTTGTTACTGAGGCGATTCAACAAACTAAGAGTTGGGTAGATGCCTTGAAACACTCACAAAATCAACATGAAGTAAAAACAACTAACTTAATTACTTTAAAGGAGACTATAAAATCACTTGAAGAAAAAAAAGATAAGTTGAATGATGAAATTTTAGCTTCGGCCACTGCATTGACTGCAAATAATAAAACTTTGAATGATGCGCTGCCAATTTTAGAACAAGCCAAAAAACTAGATACGATAATTGCTGAAAAAAGTGAACAACTGCAAAAAGTAAAACAAGATGTAGATGATGCTACAGCAGCTATAAATCAACATCAAAAGGTTCTCACGGATAAACAAACTGAGTTTTCTGGGGTTTCTGCTCATATTAATGTCATAACGGGTTGGAAGAATGAAAATAAGGAGAGTAGACCAATTGCTGAAAATAAAGAAATTATTTTGTCCAAATTGCAAGATGCTCAAAAGCTATTGGAAATTTTTCAATCTTCGACTACAGTACTGAATCAATTGCAAGATCAGATCAAGATAGATGAAACTAAAAAAAATGAAGTCGAATCTAATTTGGAAAAAAAAGCTTTCGAATGGGAAAATTTAGCCAAAATCTATGCTGTTAAAGCAAAAGAATTGCTGTTAATTCCTATTGAAACCATACAGTTGGATAAGATTGCGATAGATAATACTGTTGAAAATACTATAAAAGCACAAGCTCATTGGTCATTGTTTCATGGTGCTTTAACATACTTAGATATTTTAAAAAATAAACAAATTAAAGATCAGTCTGATTATCCGATAAATCAGCAGGCCTTAAAACAACTTTCACAACAATTAATAGTACAAAATGCGGAAAAAGAAACCGCATCTCAAATATTGCAGCAAGCTATTCTGGCATCCGCCGAAAATGTAGAATCGCTTAGAAAGGGATTGATTAATGATGAACCTTGTCCAGTATGCGGTAGTAAAACTCACCCTTATGCCGAACATAATCCGCATTTGGAAAATGTATTGAAGGTGTTAACAGATGCTTATGATGAAAAAGAGCGTATTTACTTAAACAGTTTCAGAAAACATAATGCTTTGGAACAAGCATTTCAAATCTTGCATCAAACTATTCAGAATCAAGAAGAAGAGATTAAGATAAAACTAGTAGACCTGGAAAAGAACAAGCAGATCTGGGAGCAATTTGATATTGCTAAAGATACCCTAACACTTTCTGATGAAAAAAAGGCTGAATGGATAGAGGGAAAATTACAAGAACTTAAAGCAAAACAGGCTGATTTATTTTCAAAAATACAAGCTCATGCCAGCCAAAAGCAACAACTGGAGGTAGATAAAAATAAAAATGATGCTTTAAAAGAAATTGTTGAAACTCTTGGTAATGAAGTTAAAGATTTGAAGAGCAAACTATCAATTTATCAGGAACAACTAAGCAGCAAAACTAGAGAACGTGACAAAGCAACTTCCGATCTTATTTTAGTAGAAGAGTTACTTTCATCATACTTCACAAGCTCAGACTGGATGGCTAAATGGAAGGCTGCACCAATCAATTTTACTAATGATATTGCGAGTTTTTCACAAACCTGGAAACAATACTCCGAAGAACTGGAGCAATACATTGGTCAAAAAAGTGTACTTGCAGCAACTTTGAAAGAGCTAGAAAGCCAATCTCAAAATCTTACAGCAGAGCTTACTAAAAAGACCTTAACGTATACCACACAGTATCAAAGCTATCAGATTATTACTCAAGATCGTGCTAATATTTTTGGTGGAAGACCTGCAGAGCAATTGGAATTAGAGTTGAAACAATCTGTAGAAAATGCACAACAAAAGTTGGATCAGTTTAGAGAAATGCTGCAACAGCTGAGTATTGATTTAACAAAAGGCAATACCCAAAAAGAAGAATTAGAAAATACGATAAATACATTGAAGATTGATGCAACAGCAACAGCACAAAAAATAGAAAACTGGCTTAGTGATTACAATCACAAGAACGATCAATTGCTAAGTAAAGAAACACTTTATGAGCTGCTAGCATTACAAAACAGTTGGATAGAAGCCGAACGCAATGCATTGCAATTCATTGAGCAAGAAGTAACGAAAGCAACTTCTATCCTCGATGAAAGGAAACAATTACTAGATGCTCATCAACAAACGGCATTATCAGAGCGCTCATTAGATGAATTGAATGCGTTGATTGCTATTAAAAAACCTGAGACTGAACAACAAAAGCAGAAAAAGGGCGAGATTGGTTTTAAATTACAACAAAATGAAACCAACAAAACCCAGATAAGCGCTTTACTCACAAACATTGGGGAACAAGCTGATATAACAGAAAACTGGAGTAAATTAAACGAAATTATAGGTTCTGCTGATGGTAAAAAATTCAGACAGATTGCACAAGAATATACACTTGACGTTCTGCTGGGCTATGCCAATATTCATTTGCAGGAACTCACGAGCAGATATAAAATTGAACGTATTCCAACTACTCTTGGTTTGCAAGTAGTAGATCAGGACATGGGAGATGAGGTACGTACAGTTTATTCACTTTCTGGTGGAGAATCTTTCTTGGTATCACTTGCTCTTGCGTTAGGTCTCGCTTCGTTATCCTCAAGCCGTATGAAAGTAGAATCTCTATTTATCGATGAAGGTTTTGGTTCATTGGATCCTACGACACTAAATATTGCGATGGATGCTTTAGAGAGACTACATAATCAGGGGCGTAAGGTTGGTGTGATCTCTCATGTTCAGGAAATGACGGAAAGAATTCCTGTACAGATTAAGGTGAGTAAGCAACAGAGTGGAAGAAGTACGGTTGAGGTTTTGTGATAGTATTAAATATTTAGCAACATTTTAAAATTATGAATTTATGCTTGAATCAGTAACAATTAAGAATATAGCAACATATAATCCAACTGGGATAAAAATTGAAAATCTTAAAAAAATCAATTTTATTTATGGTGCTAATGGCTGTGGAAAAACAACATTTTCTAAGTTTATATATGATAATTCAAATCCAATTTATTCTAATTGTCATTTGGGATGGAAAGGTGAATTACCAGTAAAAGTTCTTGTTTATAACAAAGATTTTCGCGATAGAAATTTTGGAAAAGGTAAAATAGATGGTGTGTTTACACTTGGTGAGGCTACTAAAGAAGAAATAGAAGCAATTGAAATAATGCAAAAAAAATTGGTGGAGCTCAAGACAAAAGGAATTGAAAAGAAAACAAGTCTAGACAAGCAAGAGCAAACAGGACAACAGGAAGATAATCAATTCAAGGAAGTTGTATGGGGGGATATTTACAAAGAAAATGAAGATAATTTCAAAGAGGCATTTAGAGGATATATAAAAAAAGATGCTTTCAAGGATAAAATATTGTATGAGTTTCAAAACAATAAAGAAAAATTACTAACATTTGAGGAATTAAAAGAAAAAGCAAAAACTATTTTTGGAGCTACTCCTACCTCAATGGCTTTCATTTCTATAGTAGATTTTAAAAGTTTTCTGGAAATAGAAACGGATGAAATATGGAAAACTAAAATCATTGGTAAAACTGATGTATCAATTGCTGGGTTAATACAAAAATTAAATCTTAATGATTGGGTTAATGAAGGTAAAAATTACATAAAAGAGAACGAAATATGTCCTTTCTGTCAACAAAAAACAATTACTGAAAATTTTAAAAAGCAACTTGAAGACTATTTTGATGAAACCTTCACTAAAGAAATAGAAATAGTTAAGAATCTTTCAATAGAGTATAATAGAAATTCGCAAAATATTCAGAACTTACTGGAGCAAATTGAGACTCAAGAAAAAGAAAAAACTAACTCTAAACTAAATTTGGAGACATTCTCTGCACTATTAAAAACATTAGTAAGTCAATTTTCGACTAATAAAGAAGTACTAAATAGTAAAGCGAAAGAACCAAGTAGAAGTGTTGAGTTGATCTCAACGAAAGAGCAATTAGAGGCTATTCAACAAATAATTGAAGATTGCAATATTGAGATAAAAGGACATAACGATATTGTCAATGATTATACAAACCAAAGAAACAATTTAATTAATGCTATTTGGAAATATTTAATCGCAGGACATCAAGGAATAATAGAAGCTTATAATAAAAAGCAGGAGGGATTAAGAAAAGGAATTGAAGCCTTAAAAAAGCAACATCAAGAACTTAGAGACAAATATTCAGAATTAAATAAAAAAATAAAAGAAGCAAATAAAAATGTTACTAGTGTACAACCTTCTGTTGATGAAATAAATCGTTTGCTAAAATCTTACGGATTTTTAAACTTTGAAATAGTTCCATCTCAAGTAGAGGCTAATCAATATCAGGTGCTAAGACATGATGGAACAACTGCAGAATCAACTTTAAGTGAGGGAGAGGCAACATTTATAACATTTTTATACTATCTGCAATTAGCGAAAGGGAGCACGCAAGAAGATACTATAACAGAAGAGCGAATCCTAATTGTTGATGATCCTATTTCAAGTCTTGATAGTAATATACTTTTTGTAGTGAGTTCTTTGATTAAGGAAATTATTAAAGAAATTAAACAAGAAACAGGCAACATAAAGCAATTAATTTTACTTACTCATAATGTTTATTTTCATAAAGAAGTTTCATTTGTAGATGGAAGAACACCTAAAAATGGCAGTACTAATTTTTGGATTTTAAGAAAAAACAATAATATAACGAGTTCGCAACCATATGAAATGGAAAATCCTATCCAAAGTTCATATGAATTGCTTTGGAAAGAATTAAAAAATACAAGTCAAAATTCAGGAATTACTATCCAAAATACGATGAGAAGAATAATTGAAAATTATTTTAAAATTCTGGGTAAATATGCTGATGATGATCTTATTAAAAGTTTTGACAATCACCAAGAGCAAGAAATATGTCGTTCTTTGGTTTGTTGGATAAATGATGGTTCACATGGTTTACCTGATGATTTGTATATAGAGCAGCAAGAAGCAATAGTTGAAAAATATTTAGATGTTTTCAAACAGATATTTATTAAGATGGGACATGAAGAACATTATAAAATGATGGCTCGGGAATCTGAACAAGAGATGGCTATTGTAGCTTAATTATATTTATAAAATTAAAATATAAACTAATTAATTTTTTATCAAACAAGTACTTACTTTCAATAATTTAAAAAAAAAGGTATAACATGAATAACATAGATCAAGAGTTGTTGAAAATTTACACTTCAAAATCTCAGGCAGACAAGGCAATTAGTTCTCTAAAAGGATTATTGCTCGGTATTAAATCTGATGATGAGGTAAATGAGAAAGAAATTAATGAACTAAGGAAATGGGTAAATACACATAAAGAGTTGATTAGTCGTAATCCATTTAATGAGTTCATGACCATAATAGAAGAAACTATTTCAAATAAAATACCTCCTAAGGAAACAATTGAAGACTTATTTTGGCTATGCCAAAAATATGAAAGTGATAATTATTATTATAACGCCGTAACTACAGATCTTCAAACTTTACAAGGTATTTGTCATGGAATATTATCTGATGGAGAAATCAGTGATAAGGAGATATTTGAATTGAATACTTGGCTTTCTGAAAATGAACACCTAAATACATATTATCCCTATGATGAGATTAGAAGCTTAATACTATCTATATTGTCAGATAATCAAATTGATGAAGAAGAAAGAATAGTTCTTAAAGCCTATTTCAAGCAATTTGTAAAACTGCATGATTCAGAATTACAAAAACAAATTGAAATAGAAACATCTGATATTAATATTTCTGGTCTTTGTACAAGTGAACCAACCGTTGATTTTGATGGAAAAATATTCTGTATCACAGGAGTATTAAAAAGAGGTAATAGAGAAACCTTGCAAAATCAGATTAAAAAACTAGGAGGAATACCCACGGATAGCGTTAATAAAAGAACGGATTATCTAATTGTAGGAGATAATGGAAATCCAGCTTGGGCATTTTCCTGTTACGGGCGAAAAGTAGAAAAAGCTTTAAGTTTAAGAAAAGATGGTCATACAATTACAATGATTCATGAATTTGATTTTTCAGATATTATAGATGACCTAATTTAATTAAAGATGACAATAATAATTATAATCTTTATAATAATTGTTCTTGTTTCGGTAGGAAAAAAGAAACCGGAGCCTAACAAAGTAAATTATTATGATATAGCAAAGAATCAACGAACAAAGCAGGTTTATTCTATTAATGGAACAAATATGATAAATGTTTCTGTCACTAAATCAAGTTCAAAAACTGATGATTCAATTATAGATGTGGGATCACAATCTTACAGGATTGATTCAGATTATGGATTAGAATCAAAAGTTCCTTATTGGTCTCATAGTTATGTTTACTCTTATTCAGAAATTAATTATGCTACATCTAACCAAAAAAAGTTTTATCAATATTATAAAACTCAATTTTTGAATGGTCAATTTATAGATTTAGAAGGCAATACTAATTATGCCTTTGTTTTACTTTTCGATTTGTTAAATGAGTTTGACCAGCATAAAAACATTGCCTTACTTGAATCACAATTAGAAATTTTAGGTAATCATTATCCTAAAACTAAAACCTATGGAATTAATTTTCTAATTAAAAAAATGGAGCAGGTGGGAGATACTGATAGCGTTGTCAGATTGAGGGAAGATAATTATCATTATCAATATACTCAAGTTAATTATTCGACATTTGAATGGAGAAACAAATACAAGAAAAAATTAAATCTCACAAAAGACGAAACGAATGTTTTAGATAAAATATGGTATTCGAGTAATAATTTTGTAAATATTGAATATTGCTGTATTGAAGTAATTAGACTTTATCTGGCAACAATGAATAATTTAAAACAGCTATATGTTGATAATGGTTCTTCAATAGAAAAAGAATTTGAAGAAATTGCAGATGTTGTAGTTAGAAAACATTTTAGATACAGGAAAGGCAGTAATAATTATAAGCACGCCATGCAATCTTGCGAGAATGAGTTTCATACTAATATTTTTAAATTTTGTGAAAATACGGTAAGAGAAAAATTTGGGCATAAAAGAAAAATAACTATTGATCCCTATGCCTCATCTTTAGATGCAAAAGAAGAATTTGAAACAAAACTAATTAGTAAAATTGCCCAGATTCATTTTGTATTAATTTCAAAAATAAATTTACCTGATAAGGAAACAGAAGTAAAACTCAACCTTCAGAACACAACACGATGGAAAGTTAAATTTGAAGAAATTAGTTCCGGTTTCAATAAAAACTCAAAAGAGTTTCTGGATCAAATTATCGAATTAGGAAAATTAAACAAAGAAAATCCTTCGGTTGAAAATATCTTTTTTGAAGCTTCAAAATTTATTGCTAAGTATGATAAGGAAACGGCTTTGTCATTATATTTACACTATCTTGATCATGATTTACAATCAATAACTTTTGATAATAAACGACTGACTAAGACTATTCAAAAAAGCCTTTTTAAAGATAATATTCAGCTAGAGAATTTTGAAAGAATAGTTAGTGAATTTATATATGATAAGGATTTGAGGAAGGCACTTAGTTCAGTTCCCCAGGTATATGCTGTTAAACGTAAAAAAATTCAACTTGATAAATCTCTAATTAAGGAAGTTCAGCAGCAACATTCTGGTACAGTAGAACTATTGAATGAATATTTAAGAGATGAAAATTCAGAAGAACTGGACAGTAAATCAGTATTAGATGAACAAATTGAAATTAGTATTGATCATAGTAAAACCGAAGAGACGATCTCAATATATTTGAAAGATTTTGTCTTTAAACCAATTCATACTTCAACATTGGAATTTTTTTCAAAAAACAATTTTTCAATACTTCAAAGTGAATTTGAAATTTTTGCGAAATCTAAAGGAGCTTTTAAAAACCAATTAATAGAAAATATTAATGAAATATGTTTTGAGCATCTTGATGATCTTTTAATTGAAGAAGACGAAGAATATTACACTATTAATCATGATTATTACCAAAAACTTTTAGCAAAATGATAGATAACATTAAACCCAAAGAAGCTACTTCAATTATAAATTCACTAATAGGGGGTGTGGTTCCTAAGATAGGAGTTCAGCACATTACTGTAGGACGTTCTGAAGAAATAGCTTCCTTTGTAACAGCTTTAGAAGATGTTAAGAATGGACATAGCATGGCAAAATTCTGGATTGGAGATTTTGGTTCAGGAAAATCCTTTATGCTTCATCTGCTTAACACAGTTGCTTTAAAACAAAAATTTGTTGTTGCTAATGCTGATTTTACACCAGATAATCGACTGTATTCAAACGATGGCAAAGGCGTGATGCTCTATTCTGCAATAATGGATAATGTTGCAATTCAAACAAAACCTGAAGGTGGAGCTTTGCCAACTTTACTGGAAAAATGGATTGAGCAGATAATCACTAAAACTGCTGAAGAAAGCAATATTTCTTTAACGTCGATTCGAGATGAACAATATTTAGGTTTAATTCAAAAAAACCTGATGAAAACTATAAGTGAAATAACAGAAGTTGGAAGTTTTGATTTCGGAACCGTAATAATGAAATATTATGAAGGTTACATAAAGGATGACGAGCAGCTTAGAAGAAATGCTTTAAAGTGGCTTAAAGGGGAATATAAAACCAAAACTGAGGCCAAACAAGAGTTAGGTGTAAGAGATATAATTAATGATCTTAATTATTATGACATGCTTAAGAATTTCTGTAAGCTGTTTGTAAATATGGGATATAGTGGATTTATGATAAATTTAGATGAAGCAATAAATTTATATAAGATTTCAACGTCTATAATGAGAGAGAAAAATTATGAAAAAATTCTGTCTATTTACAATGATTGCTTCCAGGGAAAAGTAGCTAATCTGTTTTTTAATTTTGCAGGTACGAAAGAATTTTTAGAAAACGAAAGAAGAGGTTTATTTAGCTATCAAGCGCTAAAATCTCGTTTGGAAACAAATAAGTTTGAAACTCTAGAAGTAAGGGATTTTGCACAGCCTGTCATTCGTTTAATGCCTTTAAATCATAATGAAATTTTCGTTTTACTTAAAAAACTTAAATTAATTTTCGATTATAATTATAAAACAGAAATTGATATTTCAGATAATGATATTCAACAATTCATGGAAGAAATTTTCAATAAACCTGGTGCTTCAGAATTTCTAACCCCTCGTGAAGTTATCCGAGATTTTTTGAATATACTTAATATTATTAGACAGAATCCTGGCGTTGATAAAAATATATTATTTGGAGAAATTGAAATATCAGATGAAAGACCAGATGAGTTATCTTTAATTAATAGTATTGAAGAATTATAATGTCATCCTATAATCTACTTTCAGATCCTATAAAAAAATATGTCAGGGACAAGAGATGGGAAGAATTGAGACCTATCCAGGATGCTGCAATTCAAAGAATCATTTCCACTAATGACAACTATATTTTGGCTTCAAGAACAGCTTCGGGTAAAACTGAAGCTGCTTTTCTTCCAATACTTTCAAAAGTTAATTTTAATGAATCAGGTATTCAGGTATTATATATATCACCTTTAATAGCTCTTATTAATGATCAATTTTATAGAATAGAAGAACTTTGTAAATACCTTGAAGTTCCAGTTACAAAATGGCATGGAGAAGCCAATAGAACACTGAAAGAAAAAATAATAAAAGAACCTAGTGGCATAATGCTGATCACTCCAGAGTCGTTGGAAGCTATGTTTGTTAATAGACCACACCATGTAAGTCATCTGTTTTCTAATCTTAAGTATCTTGTTATTGATGAGATACATTCCTTTATAGGATCGGGAAGGGGAGCTCAATTAAAATCTATTTTGTCAAGATTGCAGGATTTGAATTCAAAGAAATTTAATATAGTAGGATTATCAGCAACTATAGGAGATTATGAAGAGGCAAAGCAATTTACTGGAGATGTATTACACACAAAAGTGCTATTAGATAAAACATCTAAAGAAATAGAGACAGAGTTTAGATATTTTAAAAATGAAGGTATTGAACTTCCTTTAGATCTTTTAAAGGATTTGTATTTAGAAACCAGAAATAATAAAGTTCTGATTTTTCCCAATAGTAGGGGGCGTGCAGAAGAAGTAGCAGTTAAGCTTAAAAAGATTTCGGAAAAGGTAAAAGGACATACGAACTATTTTTCACATCATTCGTCGGTTGATAAAGAAGTAAGAGAATATGTAGAATATTTTGCAAAAAGTAACAATAGGCAAAATTTCTGTATATCCTGTACTTCAACATTAGAGCTGGGAATTGATATTGGTTCAGTTGATGAGGTCGTTCAAATAGATGCTACTAATAGCATTGCTTCTTTGATACAGCGGGTTGGCAGAAGTGGCAGACAAAATGGTGCAAAAAGTAATCTTTTTTTATATGCTACAGATAAATGGAGTTTATTGCAATCGTTAGCGTGTTGGCAATTATATAAAGAGAAATTTATAGAACCTTCCGAGCCTATGAATCTTGTTTATGATATTTTATTGCATCAGGCCTTATCGATAACAAAAGGACATTCAGGTATTAAACTTGTGGATTTGATTAAGCATTTAAATCACAATTTTGCATTCAATGATATTCAAGTTTCTGATATTGAAGAAATTTTAAATCATTTGATAGCAATAGACTTTTTGGAAAAATTAGGAGATGAGGTTATTATAGGAGTTGAAGGTGAAAAAATCGTTAATAATAGAGATTTCTACAGTGCTTTTAGCGTTGAAGATAATTTTAAAGTTGTAAGTGCAGGTAATAAAATTGGGGAAATTCCATTTTCACCACAAGTTAAAGAAGATGAGAATATTTTATTAGCAGCTAAAATATGGAAAATTAAGTTTGTAGATTTTAAAGCCAAAAAAATAGAAGTAATTCCAACCAATGATGGTAAAAAACCGAAATTTTCTGGAGAAGGAGGTATTGTACATCCTGAAATCAGAAAAAAAATGCTTGAAATAATTTATCAAGATGAAATTTTTAGCGAGCTAAATCAAAACTCCTCAGACGAGCTAGAGAAGATGAAAAGAGAATTTTCTGTATTTAATTTGCAAAATATTAATTCAGAAAGACTTCTTCTTGTTTCAGAAAAGAAAATCTTATTTTACTCTTTTACAGGTACTAAAATAAACAGGACATTAAAGCTCCTTTTTGATGCAATTGAAATTAAAAATATTTTAGATGATCGAACAAGTATGTTTTATATCATGATCTCAAAAGAAGAGTTTTTGTCAAAATTAAATCTCATAAACTCGAATATTGAGATTATTGACGAGATTGTCACAAAAGAATTAGAAAAAAATCCAGACTCATTAACGTTATCTAAATGGGGCGTTTATTTACCGTTAAAATTTCAGATTAGATTGATGAAGAAAAATTATTATGATATAATTCAAACTCAAGAATTCTTGCTTAATGTTAATAGAATTGTAGAAAACACTTAAGAAATTATGGAATATAAAAAGTGGTTAACATATTGGAAAAAAAGCTTATCAGATTCCTTAAAAGCAGATATCAATATTGATAAACTGCAACATTTTGAAATTGAGAGTTTTGAAATTGACATGCAGAAAATAGAAGATTTGAGCAAGGTAAATAACCTAATAAATTTTGAAGAAGAACGTATAAATAAAAAGAAAGGTGTTTCAAGTAAGGATAGTGAGAATTGGGTTAATTTAGATGAAATCGAAGTCTTGATATCTCCGATAAAGATAAAACCTACAACAGAAAATCTTGTTTTCTTAAAAGACAAACAGCCTAAATTTCCCTTTTGGTATTTTGCGAAGCTAGATAGAAAAGGAAGTTTACGGGTCCCAGAAGAATATTTTCCAGTTTTCCAAAGAAAGTATTTAGAACCCTTAGCAGATGAAAGAACTGAATTTATATTTGGCACTGTTGAAAATATTGATAATGTAACTGCTGTAGGTAGGGAACAATATGTGAATTATCAGCAATATATAGATTATGTAAAAAAGGTTTTTACTTTAGCTATACATCAAAATATTGAGAATTATGTATCAGAGGGTTATGAAACTCTAAAGAATGGAATAGTTCTGTTGCCGGACGAAGATATTAACGCAGCAATCGGTATAATTCATTTGTATGAAAAGATATTAAAGGAAGACAGTATTCCTGAATTATTAAAGACATTTATAACGCTGAACAATCCTAAAGAGAATAATTCATTAAATGTATCTGAATTTATTGATTCAAATTTTCTACATATAGGACAAATGGGATTTGATTTTCCTATTTCTATATCTCAACGTAAAAGTTTAAATACCTTTTTAAAGACAAATGACAAAGTTTTTGCAGTGAATGGACCTCCTGGAACAGGAAAAACAACGTTGCTACAAAGTATTGTTGCTAATAAATTTGTAGAAAGTGCTATAATAGGTGATGAACCCTATATAATTCTTGCGTGTTCAACCAATAATCAAGCCGTAACAAATATCATAGATAGTTTTTCACAATCAAATACAAAACCTGGAAATTTAGAAGGAAGATGGTTACCCGAAATTGAAGGCTATGCTACTTATTTACCAGCTAATGGAAAAACAGAGGCAGAGCTGAAAGGCATAAACTATAAAAAGCAAAACGGTGAAGGCTTGTTTAGCAGAGTTGAAAACCAAGAATATTTAAAAATTGCTAAACCTTATTTTATTGAAAAGTGTTCAAAATATTTAGAAGATAAGATTTTAAACATTAATGATGCTATAAAAAAAATCCAGAAGGAAATTTTAAATATACAGGCAATATTGCATGAAGCATCTAATAAATGGAAAGCTTACTTGCAAAATGAACAACTATTTTCAAATGGATATCTAAATGACATTAGTATTCGTGATAAATATTACTCTGAAAATATCTTAAACGAAATAAAATTTCAATCTGACATTGAGATTTTAAATAAATTAGAAGAAAAAATTATTTCATATTTTAATAATGAACCGTTTTTTAGAAAGCTATTTTGCTTTTTTGGATTGAAATCAGCTTTAGCGAATAGATCATCTGAAGTTAGAATATTATTGAGAGATTCATTAATAGGTGAAGCTAAAGAATTTATATGCACAAAAAGTGCAATACTTGAAAAGATCGACAATAAAATAACAACTGCAAAAACCATTATTGAGTCGATTAAAAAATGGAAAGAATGGAAAATTTCTAATTCCATTAATGGAAATCCACCGAAGACAGAAGACGAGTACTGGGAGTTTGAATATTTTAAAATTAAAAATGGTGTCAAACCAAATTGTTTTTATGACGAGTTGGATGTTACACTTCGTCATGAAGCATTTCAGCTTGCTTTGCATTATTGGGAAGGAAGATGGTTATTAAAATTAGAATCGGATTTGCAAGATGAAAATTTCGATAAAAAAGGATTTGATGCAATGATAAATAGATGGCAGAGACAAGCAATGTTAACGCCATGTTTTGTTAGTACATTTTATATGGCTCCTAAATTTTTTAGTTTCTTCAGGTTTTTCAAAAAAGGAGAAGATGGTAAAAATATTTTTGACACACCTCCACTTTATAGTTTTATAGATTTATTGATTGTCGATGAAGCCGGCCAGGTTGCGTCGGAAGTGGGGACTGCAACATTCTCACTTGCTAAGCAAGCAGTTGTAGTAGGTGATGTCAAGCAAATTGAACCTGTTTGGAATATCACTAATAAAATTGATGTTGGTAATTTAAAAAAATGTGATATCATTAAAAATTACGATGACCTTATTTATGAAATAGAATTTGATTCTAAAGGCTTTCTTGCTTCAACGGGAAGTATAATGAAAATGGCTCAAAATGCGAGTAATATTAGACAATCTAACGCAAAGGAAAAAGGTGTTATGCTGGTTGAGCATCGACGTTGTTACGATGAGATAATTAATTATTGCAATGTACTTGCTTACGATGGGAAGCTAATTCCACTTAAAGGACCAGCAAAAAAAGATTTACTATTCCCTCCAATGTACTGTATTCATGTTGAAGGAAACTCTACAGCAAAAAATTCAAGTCGATACAATGAAAATGAAGTGACTACAATAGTTAATTGGTTAGTTCAGAACAAAAGTAAGATTGAAGAAAAGTATGGAAAAGTTGAGGATTCCATTGGTATTATTACTCCTTTCGTTGGACAAAAAAACAATTTGAGATACGCATTAAAAAATGCAGGATTCAATGTTGATAAATTAAAATTAGGAACTGTTCATGCACTTCAGGGTGCAGAAAGATCAATTATTTTGTTCTCTATGGTTTACGGAAAAGGCGATTCAGCTACAATGTTTTTTGATAGAGATAATAAGCCAAATATGCTAAATGTAGCGGTTTCAAGAGCTAAGGATAATTTTATTGTTTTTGCAAATACAGAAATACTAGACAAAACAAGTAAAACGCCATCCGGTATATTATCAAATTATTTGACTTTTAAAATCGAAAAGTAATTGGTTCTGTCGCATCTAAAGCTAAGTTTTATCATTGCCTTTTTAATTCTTAAACTAATGAATACTAAAGGTCATTGTTACCCAAAATGCATAATTCTTCAGGCAGTATATTTCAAACTAAGATTTACACTTAGTTATAGGGATGTTGAAGAGATATGAAAATTCGCGGAATTCGTGTTGATCATGCTACTATTCAACGCTGGGTCTATAACTTTACACCTTTCATCGAGTTAGAAATGAAGAAGAGAAAAGGCAGAGTAGGAACGAGCTGGAGATTGGATGAACTATATCAAAGCGAAAGGTATATGGTGTTATTTATATCAAGCAGTAGATAAACTAGGCAGTACGGTTGACTTTCTTTTGACCAGAAAAAGACAAAGAATGAGCGCTCAGTCTTTTCTAATTAAAGCAACTGGTAATGATTGCCGGCCAAGAGTAATAAACATTCATAAAAGCGGTTCTAATACAGCTGCGATTAATGATGATAACAAACGTTCATTCTCAAAGATTAAAATCCGGCAGTGTAAATATCATAGCAATATTATTGAACAGGACCATCGATTTATAAAATGGCGTATACTAAACGGATTAGGTTTTAAAAATTTTGAATCGGCAAGACGAACATTAAGTAGAATTGAAGTGGTGCATATGCTTAGAAAGAATCAGATGATTAGACCAGGGATATCCATGTTTAAATCATTCTGTAAATTGGCGAGTTAATTTTTAAATTACTTAAATTCTTATATTTGATTTTGACAGACGCGACAGAACCATATACTATGATTATAATAAATGATTGCAACTAAACCAAAAATGAAAATGAAAAAAATATTTTTTATAGTACTAGTTGTTTTGGTTTGCTGTAAATCAAAACAAGAAATTTTGAGTACTCAACAAGAAACAACTAAGATCTCGAAATACAATAATCCAAATTACCAACCTTTGAATAAATTTGAAGGTGATACGCTCAAATACCTACAAACGAATTTTTTATCAACAAATAAAGATTTTTATAAAGGCAAACCTCTAAGTATTTTACTTAACGATTTAGAAATTGATGTAAAAGCTTATTCAGGATCATCTGGCAGGGATTTAAATTATAGTAAAAGTTTATCATTAAATTTTTATAGCAGACAACAAAAAAAAGATAAAATAAAAGAAAAAAAGAACCCTCTTGTTTTAATTATTGATTGGGAAGCTGAATTAACTCAACAAAAAATAATTGAACTGCTTCGCAAGAATGATGGTCGTTGGACAGAGGAAGAAAAAAAATATTATGGGCAACATAACATTCAGGATATAGAAATGGTTGTACCTAATTATTAACCAAGATTTCAAGCATTAAGCAATATTACCCTGTTAATGTTTAGAATGCTAAAAGTGTTTTAATTAGCAGGTTTGTTTGGCAGATCAAGTGGGTATGGAACTCCTGAAAACATAGTAAAAAAGTAGATTCTTCGCATCATATAAAAGGCTATGGACCGGCAGAACTATCCAGTTCTTTGCCTGCAACGATTGTAGGTGGATATTCCACTAGATTGATTGACTCTTCATATTGGGCAATCAGAGGAAGCGAACAATTGCGAATAGAGTATTGGAGAAAGCAAAAAATGTCTGGAAATATAAGAGAAGGAATTGGGCCATTTAATGAGCATATTGGTAAATATATAGAATGGGTTGCAAAGGTTATTATACTAAAATTTTAAAAATGAGTAATATAAAATATAATGAAGCAGTAAACACTTTGATTATTGCAACTGAAATTGCAATTAGATCATTCAAAAATTTTCCACCAAGTATTTGGTATAAAAATACTTTAAACGATGTATTAAATACATATCATGAATTTAAAATGAACATCGAAAATGCTGAACCTGAATTTAGGAATTTAAAAAGTCTAAAATATAAGGAAGAAGATGTGTTTACTTATTTTCAAGAAGGTCACGGACAATGTGTAGAAGAGTTTTGGAAAGAAATCAAAGCTCAAGATTTGCCTTATAAAAGGGAAAATAAAATGTTAAAAATATTAAAGAGAAAAAAAATCAATAATATTCATGAATATGATTTTGTGGTAGATGTTATTGTTCCTTATGAACAGGAAGGACTTATAAATCATGAAGAAGTTATTTTATTAAATAATTTAATTGCTCAGTTTGAAGCTAAAAAAAAGAGATAAGAGGATGTTGGGGATAAATTAGTTTACTAAAAGTCCGGTAATGTATCACATGTGTTGGTGGCTAATTATTGCATCAAACATTGACAGAAAATCAGATATTTACATTAATATAGCATAAAAATTAAAACAGCCTTTGGGCTGTTTTTTATTTCATAATGCTTTAAATTGAAAAAAAATGGAGTCAAACCAGACTAGGTGTTGCAGATGTGTTGATGATATTCGAAAGATGATAAAATATGGAAAGACAAAGTCTGGTAATCAAAGATATATTTGCAGAGCATGCGGGAAAACTAAAGTTGAAAATTATGCATATCTGGCTTATAAGGCAGAGATAAACCAGAATATTATCCAATTAACCAAAGAGGGTTTAGGAATAAGAAGCACGGCAAGAATATTAAAAATATCAACGACAACACTACTGAAAAGAATCATCTTAATTGCCAGAAGCATTGCCAAGCCGATTATCAGCAGAGGCAAAACTTATGAAGTTGATGAGCTGTGCACTTACATTAGGCACAAGAAAAATTATATCTGGCTGGTTTATGCATTGGAAAAGAATTCTAGAAGTGTTGTAAGTTTTAACGTTGGAAAACGAACCAATAAAACTCTGAACAGTGTTTTGGAAACTCTGAAATTATCGGAAGCAAAAAAGATATTTACAGACAGATTGAAAAATTATCGATATCTGCTTGATGAGGAGATGCATTCTGTAAAGCGTTTTGGAACAAACCATATTGAAAGAAAGAATCTGACACTCAGAACCCATCTGAAAAGACTAAATCGACGAACAATTTGCTTTAGTAAAAGTTTAGTAATTTTTACAGCAGTTTTAAAGATTTACTTTTGGATTTGAGCAATAAAATATTAAGTTTATCCTTTAAAATCAAGTTCTTAAATATTTTGCATTTAACAGGTAAAAACCTGTAAAAATAGTTACAAACGCTTATAAGTATAAATACAACGGGAAGGAGCTTCAAGACGAGATGGGGCTTGCGGTTTACGATTTTGGTGCACGTCATTATGACCCAGCTCTTGGGCGTTGGATGAACATTGACCCACTTGCTGAAAAAGGCCGCAGATGGTCGCCTTATAATTATGCTATGGATAATCCTGTGTATTTTATTGACCCCTGATGGAATGTGGCCAGGACCTGGTATTGGTCAGTGGATACAATCATATGCAAAAGGTGCTTGGTCAACTGGGGGTAATATGATTAAAGGCGCAGTTACAGGTACTTATAATGGCATTAAAAATGGAATAAATGCGGGGCAAAAAGTAGCAGCTGCATACCAAAAAGGTGGCGTTTCTAGTGCTGCTAAACAATATGTACAATCAGTATATGAAACTAGTGGAGCTAAAAATGCTGTAGAAACAGTTAAAAAAGCTTCACAAGGTGATCCCGAAGCTATTGGATCTCCTGAATTCCTTTTGCAGTGAATTCTTTTCCAAGACTTCTTCCGTTGAAAACAGATCTGGTTTTGTGGTCAACATGTTTATTAAAATTGAAATTTCTTATCTTTGTAAGAATGAATAAAAATCTTTATATAATAGCAGGCTGTAACGGTGCAGGTAAGACTACAGCCTCATTTACAATTCTTCCTGAGATATTGCAGTGTAAAGAATTTGTAAATGCGGACGAAATTGCCAAAGGGCTTTCTCCTTTTCAGCCCGAAAAGGCAGCCTTTGAAGCGGGAAGGATAATGCTTCACAGAATCAATGAATTATTAGCCAACAATGAAGTCTTTGCTTTCGAAACGACTTTAGCCACTAAAAGCTATAAGCAGAAAGTGATTGCAGCTCAGGAAAAAGGCTATAAAGTGGTGCTTTTGTTTTTTTGGCTCAATAGTGTTGATCTCGCAATCGAGAGGGTTAAAACAAGAGTTCAGGAAGGCGGTCACAATATTGAAACCGATGTTATTAAACGCAGGTATAAAAATGGAATAACTAATTTATTTGATATATATTTGCCTATAGTTAATGAGGCATTGATTTTTGACAACACAGCTGTAAAAGCTGAATTAATAGCACAAAAAACTTTAGGCAATGACATTGAAGTTATAAATGAAATCAAGTTCGATAAACTCAAAAATGACCAATCATGGGAGAACACAAAACAACAACAACGACACCGACTCAGAAGAAGATTATAGAGGCAATGGATAAAGTTTCTGAAAAACTAATTGAGTTTAAAAAGAAAAATAACAGCGATCTGGTTGTTATGCAGGACGGCAAAATCGTAAGGATAAAAGCCAGCTCTTTATAAAATATTATTTAAATTAAAATGCAAAGCTCTCAGAAATGAGAGCTTTTTTTATTTGCAGACTAAAAAATTATTAGGAAAATAATTAAACTAAATCTACTTTCGTATAAGCTGGAAAATGCTAAAAGAACGTTCTTTATATAGAGATTTTTTGCAAGAGGTCATTTACTGTATAGGAAAATTTTACAGACCCTTATAAGTATAAGTACAACGGAAAGGAGCTTCAAGACGAGCTGGGGCTTAACATGTACGATTATGGTTCAAGATTATACGACCCGGCAAGAGCAGGATGGAGTAACATAGATCCCTTAGCAGAAAAAATGAGAAAATATAGTCCATATAACTATTGTTTTGATAATCCTTTAAGATTTATTGATCCTGATGGAATGGCTCCTAATGATATTATTTATAAAACAAGAAATAAAGATGGGTAGTGTTACAGATTAGGTGTTTTTATAATTTAGCCACTTAACTGACTGAAAAAGAAGATTAATTTTTAAATATTGAATAGAGAAAGAGACGGCCAGCAGGTCGTCTCTTTCTTTTTTTGTCTTTAAATAAGCCTTAAAATGCTTTTGGCTTACCTTAGTGTTTCAAATTAGGTCATCATGAAATAATTTTCAGCGCTTCAAGAGGTGCTGGTGATTTAACAGCAATTAGCCATTTAGATAATTTAATAGTTTATGATAAGAATAGTTACAAAAAAAATCAATAGTGAACCATTTGGTGCACCTACCTTATGTGATTCAATAAATCGAATTCCTTTTTCTTAAGGATCGATAACATTTTTTACTCAAAGGGTTGACAAGTATAAAATCGAGCAAGCTGATCTTTGAAATAAAAGAACCAGTTCTGTTTTCCAACAGATAGCTAATGATCATAATTCAAAAGACATCTTGATAAGATTTCAGTACTATCTGGATCAAAAAAATGGAAGAATTTATAAAATTGAAAATAAAGGTACCAAAGGAAATGAAATAAAAATTGTGATAAAAACCTATAGAATTGACTGTTATATGTATCCTTCCACATACTGAAGATCGAACAGAACTCCGAAATGCAAAATGAAATTTTCACCACCGAAGATTGTTCAGCATTTTAGATAATAAAAAGAATGCTTTGGATAAATCATTATCTAAAGCATTCTTTTTAAAGTTTTAAAGCATCTACTTAAAATATTCTGCAATGTATGCAGTAAGATTTTCATCACTCATTCTATTGGAGGTGCTCTCGCTTGACACTACATTTTTATACTGTGGGGTTTCAGCCAAAAAATTGATAAATTGCTCCTGGCTCTGTCCAGTTCCTGTAATATGAATCTGATCTATGTTCGGCATTACGATGGCAATATCCTTGAAGAATTTTTGAGTCAAACTAATCTCCTGATTATTTGAGTTTTTTTCATTCGAGTTATTATCAGGCCATGCATTTTTTACATGTCCTAGTACAACAAATTCCCCATTATCAACATTTTGCTTCCCAACGATTGTAGCGTTGTGCGAATCCATCCAAACCCCAAACGATTTCTTGTTTTTATCTGACATAATTTAATTTTTCTTAAAGATAACCATCTGAAGATCATTAATATTAAAATTGGGTAAAGATTGTGATTTTATATTCTGGATTTTACTTAAAGGGCAAGATAGAGCGCTTACTAATTTTAATTAAAGCAATTAGGACAAACTGCCGGCCAGCATTTATACACATTGACCTGTTGCTTTGATTTAATGTACTTTGTACCATAATTTAAAATATCTGAAACTGAACTGTGTAAGTCTTAGGTTTGCTGAGTTTCTGATTTAAAGCAGCAAAATGTGTCACATCTGACTTTAAATATTTTCTCAATCGGGTAAAGATGCTATTATCAGAGGTAATTTTTATTCTATTCCCATTTTGTTTTCTTTACAATCAAAGTACAAAATTTTATTTAAAAATATTTTGTTTCCTAACATTCCTGTCATGCCCGAGAATTTCATCATCGCATATTGTATTTGCGAATAACCCTCTACGTAGGTAACATTTTTCACAGGGATTTTTTGATTATCAAATATAATGTCTTCTTTACAATCTGTGGTGTACGTCGTTAAAACCCTTTTCCACGACTGCGACTTCTCAATGGTTGTTTTTGCATTGGATAATTTTAATTGGTCCCAAACTTCTTTACTGGTCAATAGTTCATAGGCGCTGGTCCCTGAGTCATATAAAAAGTCTTCTTTGTGTCCTTTTAAAAAAGCCTTCATTATTATTTTTCTTTTTCTGAATTCAAAATCTTGCAAATTGTTTTGAAAGGATACCGGCACTTTTGTTAGGTTTAACAAAACAAAACTTTCTTTGAAATTAATCAGTGATTTTCGGTTCTCTAAAATATCGGCTCCTATTGTTCCAATGATTTTAATGGAATCATTTTTAATGTCATTTCCCATCTCATAAATTTTGAAACGGTCCGAAGCTATTTTTGTTTTACCAATAAAAAAAGCGGTTTTTGCAACAGTTCCCTTTGTTGATATCTGAGAAATACTGCTGATCGATTTTGAATAAAAAACCGTGTAGGGAGAACCGGTATCGAATTGCAAATAGTAATTTTCGGAATCACCCTGGAAATTAATGGGAAGCAGCAAAACATTTTTCTCACTGCCGATCCATTTCACTAAAACCCGACCGCTCTCGTTTTTGACCTTCAGGTAATTTTGTTCGGGTGTAAATTTTTGATCAAAATAAATGTAGCCGCCAATTAAAGACAAAACAAATAAAACTAAAAAAACCAGCACAATTTTCTTTACTATTTTCATATATATAATTTTTTGCAAATTTCTATTTATGAAATCAATTTCCCTTCAGAATGGATATGACAATTATGCGTCAATGTGCCGACAGGTTTTATAAAAAATTGATTTTTAGTTTTTTAGGCAAATCCTGCCTTTGGTTTAAACTCATACCGTTTACAATTACAAGTGCCAATTGAATGGCAATAGTTGCCAGTAATGGGATTAGAAAAACCGGAAATCTGACATTTAATCCTTTTTGAAGAAAAGGGCTTGCGATTAGGGAAACGCTTAATGCCACGGTAAGCAGAATTTGAACACTCACAATACTTTTTCCCAATTCCCTATTTTTAGAGTTTTCTGTCCTGTAAGTCAAAAATAGGGGCACCAGCACTCCACCGTAGGGAATTACAATGCCGGACAAAATACTCAAATTAATCAGTTTTGCCCTGTCAACATTTGTGCCTTCCTGAAAAGATAGTAATTTATCAGGTTCAATTTCAAATGCACGGGCTAAGGTTTGCAGCGTAAATCCCTTTGGAGTATTTCCCGCTTCAATGCGTTGAATAGTCCGTAAGGAAAGACCAGTTTTTTCAGCAAGTTCGCATTGAGTTAGTTTTCTTTCTTCTCTTAAATGTTGAACTGTTGATCTCATTTTGGTTTTGTTTGGTTCGGTTAAACTTTTTCTAAGGTTGGTACTACAGTGGGCTTGGCTGTAAATTAAGTCCTATTTTGGAATTTGCCGCCCGAGCCACAGCAAACAGGCTAAGTACCGCAGCCTTGGCCGATAGGAAGTAAATCATCCCAACCTGCTTTTCGTTTTCAGTTCTAAATTTTTTTAGGATTGAAAACGTTTTTATTAAGGATTGGATTTTCCGGATAGTGAATTTTATTTTTTCTCTTCATTTTCTTTTTGCAGGTAGGTGATAAAGTTCAGTGGCGAGACTCCTGTTACTTTTTTAAAGGTAATTGTAAATCTGCTATGTGATGAGAAACCACACTGATCGGCGAGATAACTTATTTTATATTTTAAATATTTTTCGTCATTCTTTAAGCGATCGATAATGTAATTTATTCGTAATTCATTTATGTAGCCCGCAAAATCTTTTGATTTATGCTTATTAATCACATACGATAAGTAGCGCTGGTTTATATTAAGTTCAGTAGCGACAGAGTTTATAGAGATATCCTTATTTAGATAATAATGTGTCTTTTTAAGCTCTTGCAGTCCCTTTAGGATATTCATTTCTGTTGCCTCTGACATATATTCTTTTACAGGATTTTTTTTAGCTGTTGTTTCTTTGTCTTCTTCGTGATGTTTTTCCTGATTTTCCTGCTCACTGGGTAACGCCACTTCATCTTTATCGATAAAACTTTTAAATTTCTTATAATCCTGTTTTCTTCTATAAATGTAAATCCCTATTGTAAGCAAAACAATGCAGAGGCAAACACCAATAATAATAAATTTGCTCTTTTTGTAATCAGACTGGCCCTGTACCTGCTTTTTACGAAGTGTCTTGATTAAATCGTCCGCAATAATCTTGCGATTGTACTCATCATCCTTATTCAGCTTTGAGTTCTTTTCATTATAGGCAATGTATTTTTTATTATCGGTTTTTTTATAAAGATCCAGTAATGATGTATATACTTCCTGTTTGAGTGTGAAGAAATTGGATGTTTCTGCAATCTGCTCCGCTTTTTGATAATTGGAAAGAGCCTTTTTATAATTTCCCATTGAAGTGTAGACATTTGCAAATCCATTGTATAGGAAGCCCTTCAATGGGCTATTTGGAGATTGAGATTCTTCAAGTTCCTTAAACGCCTTTTCATAATAGATCAAGGAGGAATCGGCCTTTTTCAAGAGAAGATAATTTTTGGCAATGAGTTCGTCATTGACTGCTGTCTGAAAATTGACATCGATACTCGAACCGGCTTTTTTGAATAATTGATTTCCTGCCTTAAGATTTGAAATAGCTTTTGAATAATTCAATCCATACATTTCATAGTAGGCTATTTCCTGGGATAGGTTCCCCTGAAATTTATACATCTCGTTCTTATCGGCTATTTTTCGGCTTACAGCAACCGCTTTTTGCAAATGGATTTTTCCGATGCTGTAAATTTCATTTTCCCTGTATAAAGTGGATAAAAATCCATTTATTCTTGCCTGCATCGTATAGTTTTGATCCAGTATACTCAGACTGTCCGCACGTTTTAAAGACTCAATGGCTTCGTTACGCAGGCCATACTGACGCAAAAGGGTGGCTCTGAGCATCGAGGCTTTAATTCTTTCTAAATTATTTTGTGAAATTCTATACAGATAATCGGTGTTGCTCAGTGCTTTTTTGGGATTTGAACTCAATAAAACCTGAGCGGTTTCAGAGAAGATCTCATCATATTTTGAGTTTTGGGAGTAATTGAACTGAACGGATATAGCGAGAGCTAGGAATAAGAAAAAAGATTTTAGGCACATATGGATAAGGAATGGAAATTTTAGCTAATGAGAGCTATAGGAATATTTATTACAGGTTGTTATGCGATTTTTTGATGAATTTATATTTTGTAAATCCACTTTTGAAATCTGAGATTTGATTTTGTGCTGGATTTTTATACAATTAAATTTTATGATAAAATGATGTTCTAAATTAATCAAATTTATAATAAGTTCATCAATTCTCTACATTCTTAACAAGATTACATCTTGAAGTTATAAATAATTTTCAGGTGAAATTAAAAACATACTTTTTATTTTATAAATAAAATCAATTGTCCTGAAATACGGCAAAATAAAAACAATTCGTGTTAATCCCAACGGCATTTTTATGACCGGGTGATCACTAAATTTTGTAGTAACACGGCGATTTTAGTCATTTGCTGTTTTTTTCTGCAGTAGACTCGTAAGAATTATCAATTGGTTATTTATGTGAAATAATCACATCTTTCTGAGTTCGCTTTTATGCCTGTATGACTAGTATTACAGGGCGTAATTTTTTTTAGAAAATCACACAAAAGTGTATTTTTTACAATTCTCTGCAAACCAGTAAAATAGGCTTTTTTTCGATAAAAAATATTTTTCTTTTTACGTAATAGGTAAAGTGCGCGCTCTTTTTTACGCGATGTAAATATTATTTTCGCACCCGATTAGCGGATAGCTACACTAAACTAAATTTTCATTTTATGACCACGACTAACAGCTGGAAATTCTTCAGTTTCAAAAACGAAAAAATCCTAATTTATTTTTTATTGTACAGCTTGTGTTTTATCTACAAGTCGACAGCTCAAAACAATTTCAGTCTCGGGTCTGAACAATTTTACAAAACAATTTCCTTTGGCGAAAAAATTGATTTTGGGAATATTGATTCAGCTGTAACCTGGACAATTACAAATCCTAAAAGCAATATCAGCGCTGCTTTACGTGGTAATGAAATTAATAATTATCAGTTTGAGCAACCAGGCATTTACCAGATTAATTTTCAGGAAAATAAGAAACATGACGGCGATTGTGATCATGCCGTGTTTGCAGAAAGATTTAGTGTGAAGGTTGAACCGGTTAAATTATCTTTTGATTTTTCAAAGATTAAATTCTCCCAAAAGCTTGAAAAAGGAAGAAATTATTCAGATTTAATAATCAGCGTTCCGGCAGAGATCACATCCAAAGATAATTCGATCACCAAATTACCGGCCCCGTCAATGTCAGTTGCCGGAATCGGGGTTTTACTGGCTGTAGAACCGCTTGAAAAGGAAATTATCTTAAATAATAAAATTCAAATATTAAAATATAAAGTATCAGGAACTATAAATAACGAAGCGTATTTAATGTTTGATTTTTATGATTTCAATAATGAAGCAAAGACCTATAATCTTCCTCAGAAAATAAAATAACCGATTCCTTATGATAAAAAACTACTTTACTTTAAAAAATATACCGGAGTTAAAAAATGCAATCTATGTACTGATTGTGTTTTTTGCATGCATTGAGATTGCAAATGCTCAATGTGCTACCCCGGTAGCAGGCTGTTCCAATACGGATTTATCCAATTTTGGATCTGCGTCAAATAACAATGCGGCGACTATAGAGTATGATAACTTTGTTTCAAGCTGGCACTCCACAGCCGTCAGAACCTCTGATGGTTCTTTTCAGGTATGGGGAGAATATCTGGATAAGAGTGGAATTGCAAATTTATTTTCACCTGTAACTTTAAATTCTACAAATTTTCCAACCTTAACAGGAACTCCTTTAAAGGTGGGGTTGGGAAGTACTTCGCAATACAATGTCCAGGGAATTGTTTTAGCCACAGATGGTTTATACGCCTGGGCTACCCGAGGTATTGTTCTTGATAATTCCCTGACTACAAATTCATCTTTCCAGAAGCTGACAATTGGAGGAAACACCAATGGTTTACCAACAGGGGTAGTTCCCGGTGATATTAAAATGATGTTTGTAACTGCCAGAACAGTTGCACTTACCACTTGTGGCGGAGATGTATGGGTACTCTCGCAAACAGCAAGTGTAAGAGGGAACGGAGCAGCAGCTACATCTGCAACTACCTGGTATAAAGTTAAAACATCTGATGCAGGTAATCCGTATTTGGCCAATGTTGTGGCTTGTAGAGGAAGTGCAGATGGTCTTATGGCTTTGACATCTGATGGGAGTGTATATGTTTGGGGAACCAATGTATTATTAGGAAATAATACAGCTATAATCGCAAACCAGACCACAGCGATAAAAATGGTATTGCCTACTGTTGTCCCGCCAAAAATGATTGGAGCAACGGGAACAGCCGGTGCTAAAACCTATTATGTTTTAATGACAGATGGCACTTTATATGGTGTAGGGGAAAATACAAATAAAGAGCTGGGGGATTGGTCTACAAGTGACAGATTAGCATGGGTTCAGCCAAGGTATTCTAATGATCCGGCCGATCTGATGAAAGATATCAAATGGTTTAGTTCACAAGAACATGACAGCCAGTATGGCGCTATTAACGTAATAAATAACAATAAAAGACTTTATGCATTCGGAAATAGTAATAATTCATTACTAGGGCGCGGAACAGGCGCAAGTGATCCGGGCAGACCGGGAGGATTAATAGGAACTGAAAATATTTTAGCAGTGGAAACGGGAGGTCATACCTCGATGATTGTTAAAAGTTGTGAAGCTAAATTTGGTTATGTCGGTCACAGAACAAATGGGAGTATGGGTAGCGGAGCAACCAATACGGTGGTAGAATCTAATTATACTTTTGCAACTGCCAATGTACAGATCTGTGGTGCAGAATCCAATCCTATTATTCAGCCAATTTCTACTGGTGGGGGACCTGATTCGAAATATTGTGTTGATGATCCTGTTTTATTAAACCCAAGTCCAACCGGAGGTACATTAAGCATTGTAAGTGGCCCGGGTACTTTATCGGGAAACACTTTGAGTTTTACAGGAGTTGGTACAGTTGTGGTTCAATATTCGGTGGTGACTTCCTGTGGAGGAACATCTGTAACAAACAGAAGTTTTGACGCAGCACTTTGTCCGGCAGACCTTCAGATTTCAAAAGTAGCAGACAATACTACTCCAGGAATTGGAGATAATGTTACTTTTACAATCACAGCTAAAAATAACGGTCCCTATAAAGCTACCGGGGTTACTATAAATGATGTGCTTCCTGCAGGTTATACTTTTGTAAGTGCTACACCTTCTACGGGAACCTGGTCGGCACCAAACTGGACAATAGCAAGCCTTACAAGCGGTACAAGTGCAACTTTGGCAATTACCGCTACAGTTAAAGCAACAGGACCGTATGCAAATACGGCTTCTATTTCAGGAAATAATCCCGATAGTACTACCACAAACAATTCGGCAACAGCTACACCAGTGGTTCAGGCGAATCTTTCGGTAACAAAATCAGTAAATAACACCACACCCAATGTTGGAGATAATGTAACTTTTACAATTACGGCTTCTAACGCAGGACCTAGTGCCGCAACAGGAGTTAAAGTTACCGATGCACTTCCTTCAGGATATACTTTTGTAAGCGCAACACCATCAACCGGAACTTGGTTAGCACCAGAGTGGAGTATTGGTAATCTTACTAACGGAGCAAGTGTAACACTTACTGTAGTAGCGACTGTGAAAGCAACAGGTTCTTATTTAAATACCGCTACTATTTCAGGAGATCAAACCGATCCAGCATCGGGCAATGATTCAGGATCTTCCACACCGGCGGTAAATCATGCTCCGGTAGCCAATGATGATGATCGTACCGCTTTTCCTTTAGATGAAGACGGAGGTGTCGGTACTGTTGATATACTGGCAAACGATACAGATGCAGAGGGAAATCCTACTGCACCGGTAAATGGAGCAGGTCTCTTTACGGTAGATTTAGACCCTGCTACACCTGGAGTTCAAACTATATTATCTTATTTTAATGGTGTTTGGAAATTAAACAAAACTACGGGAATTGTAACTTTTTATCCTGAAATTAATTATAACGGAACAGCAACAATCACTTATAGCTTATGCGATCAGCACGGATTATGTGATACTGCAGATATTACATTTTTGGTTAATGCGGTAAATGACAACCCAATTGCGGTTTCAGATTCCTATACCGTTGCAGAAGACACGACGTTAACTTTGGCTCCATTAACAGGTGACAGTGATGTTGACGGTGATACTTTAACAATAACTTCAATTAACGGAGTTACTTTGACTGGAACTACACAAGAAATTACGGTTCCAAACGGAAAAGTAAATATCTCGGCTACAGGGATGATCACTTTCACCCCAAATGCAGATTTTAATTCAGCAACAGCAATTAGTTTCCCTTATGAGATCAGCGATGGTCACGGCGGAAAGGCCACGGCAAATCAGGTAATTACCGTTACGGCTGTAAATGATAATCCAATTGCGGTTTCAGATACCTATACCGTTGCAGAAGACACGACGTTAACTCTAACTCCATTAACAGGGGACAGTGATGTCGACGGGGATACTGTAACAATAACTTCAATTAACGGAACAACCATTACTGGTGGAGTTCAGGAGATCACGGTTCCAAATGGAAAAATAAATATCTCGGCTACAGGGGTGATCACTTTTACCCCAAATGCAGACTTTAATTCGGCAACAGCAATTACTTTCCCTTATGAGATCAGCGATGGTCACGGCGGAAAGGCCACGGCAAATCAGGTGATTACCGTTACGGCGGTAAACGACAACCCTGTTGCGGTTGCAGATTCCTATACCGTTGCAGAAGACACGACGTTAACTTTGGCTCCATTAACAGGTGACAGTGATGTCGACGGAGATACTTTAACAATAACTTCAATTAACGGAGTTACTTTGACTGGAACTACACAAGAAATCACGGTTCCAAACGGAAAAGTAAACATCTCGGCTACGGGCGTGATTACCTTCACCCCAAATGCAGATTTTAATTCGGTAGCAGCAATTACTTTCCCTTATGAGATCAGCGATGGTCACGGCGGAAAGGCCACGGCAAATCAAATAATTACCGTTACGGCTGAAAACGACAACCCTGTTGCGGTTTCAGATTCTTATACCGTTGCAGAAGACACGACGTTAACTCTAACGCCATTAACGGGTGACAGCGATGTTGACGGTGATACTTTAACAATTACTTCAATTAACGGAGTTACTTTGACTGGAACTACACAAGAAATTACGGTTCCAAACGGAAAAGTAAACATCTCGGCTACGGGCGTGATTACTTTTACCCCAAATGCAGATTTTAATTCGGTAACAGCAATTACTTTCCCTTATGAGATCAGCG